>Ga0208297_1000090_pt1 | contig 252130 bp, 190 predicted proteins | sample LMS_cellobiose_e_FD_187367 | JGI IMG/M metagenome (GOLD analysis project Ga0208297, IMG submission 187367) | Rumen-fistulated moose microbial communities from Alaska, USA - LMS_cellobiose_enrichment (SPAdes) (version 2) | ecosystem: Host-associated > Mammals > Digestive system > Stomach >...
GCTACACGCCGCTGGTGCTGCTCATGCCGCTCCATATGCGGGTTAGCTCCATTGAGGATTGCAGGAGTTTTAATGCAGCAAGAACCATCGGTAAAACCAGACTGTATGACATAAAGAAATGGAGGGCAGACAACCTGTTGCCTAACCCCTCCATTAAAAGACTCAATCTGCTCAAAAAAGTGAGCTAAAATGAAAATGTTAACTTAACACCCTAGGACAGGCCCCAATGATATGAACCCAGAACTACACCTATAGTCGAACCGCTTTGTACCAGGAACTGGACGAACTGTGCCGGCTGGTGGAAAAGTACAAACATAGAGGATAGGTGGGTTGCAGGTGTATGAGCCCTAATTGTTAAACAATCCAAATAACAGATACTTTTCTCTCAAAAAATTTGTTTATCGTATCAAAAATATTTTGATTTGCATCAACACAAATTTGTATTGCTTATGAGACAACTCACTAAAAAGGAAAAAATCATCATGGAGCAGTTCTGGACCTATGGTCCCATGTTTGTCCGTGAACTGCAGGAGCATTATGAGGAACCCCGTCCCAATTTCAACACACTATCCAATCAGGTGCACACTCTGATGGAGGACGGATTCCTGGAGCGCAAGGCCTACGGAAGCAACTACCAGTACTCGCCTGCCGTATCACGCAAGGCCTACAGTCTGGACGGTTTCCACGGGCTGGTAAATGAATACTTTGACAGCTCATACTCAAGCGTAGTCCTGGGACTGGTCGAGGAGGAGCGTCTCTCCGTTGACGATCTTAAGCGTATTATTGACAAAATAGAAAACCGAAAATGAATACTCAAGTCCTTTTATTCCTTGGAAAGGCGGCCTTACTGACCTTTGTTTTCGTACTTATGTACCGCCTTTTGTTGCGCCGCGAGACATTCCACGGCCTTAAGCGCGGAGCCCTGATGCTCTCGCTTGTACTCTCCTATGTTCTCCCTGTAACTGTCATTACAGTACATCGTGATATCAGCAAGAGCCCGGTTGCCCAGACCGCAGTATCCGCTCAGCCCGCTGCTACTCCTGTAAATCAGATCCAACCTTTCTCTCCTGTTGCACAAACAAGTGCCCCTGCACCATCCGTATCGGCCTCAGAGAGCGCTACAGTCCAGGCACCTGCAGTACAAAAGGATAAAACCGCGGTACTGCTCCAGATCCTACTGGCTGCATATCTGGCAGGTCTCATTGTTATGCTCCTGCTCAGGGTACGCTCCATCCTTAAGGTTTCGGCCATAGTAAGAGGTGGAGAAACAGTTGAACGCGGAGGCGGCTACAGGATTGTTGTTACCGATAAGAACGTAAGCCCGTTCAGCTGGCTTGGAACCATAGTGGTGAGTAAAAAGGACTATGCCGGCATAGACAGCAATGTCTTAAGGCATGAGAAAGCTCACATAGCACACGGTCATCCGCTGGAACTCATGCTGCTTGATTACATGTCGCTGTTCCAGTGGTTCAACCCCGCCGTCTGGGTGTTGCGCCGTGACCTGTGCCTTGTACATGAGCAGCAGGCCGATGCCGATGTCCTGAAATCCGTGCCCGATGCCCGTCCGTACCAATATCTGCTGTTGAGCCAATCCAAGTGTGGTCTGGCATTCAATATCGTAGCGTGTTTCGACGGCAACGGTGTAGAGAGCCGCATAGATATGATGAACCGCAAAAAATCCGGTAAGTGGCAAATGGTCAGATTCCTTTATATACCGCTAATAATGTGCCTGTCACTTGCCCTTACTGCAAATGTAGCGTACGATACTTCCAATACGGCACAGAGTGATTCATCATCGGCAAATAAAATGCTGGGTGACCAGATATATCCGGTATTCAATGTTGACGGTCTATGGTTCTATATTGAAAATGAGAGAGCAGTGTTGTGCCGTCATACCTATGGTGAAAGAGGTTTGGCGATGGAACGGTATAACGGTGAAAGGGAGCTGGTCATACCATCATGCATAGAGCATGAAGGCAAGACATGGCCGGTTACCAAAATTGGTGAAAGGGCTTTCCATACACTATATGAGAACTATGGTCTTAAGAGTATTGTTATCCCCGGTAGCGTGACAGAGATAGGTTTTTCGGCTTTTGAAGGACTTACAGGATTATATTCCATAACCATACCTGAAAGCGTTGTCAGAATCGGTTCCGATATATTTAAGGGTTGCAGTAACCTGTCTGTCATTGAGGTGGCACCTGGTAATACTGTGTATGATTCACGTGAAGGGTGTAACGCAATCATTGAAAGTGCCACAAACACACTTGTTTTGGGATGCAAGGAAACGATAATACCCGGCAGTATCACTGCTATAGGAAACAGCGCTTTCAAGGTCTGCAAAGGACTGAAATCGGTCATTATCCCGGAAGGTGTAAAGTCCATAGGCAATGCCGCATTTCAGGAGTGCAGCGGATTGACAGAAATCAGTATCCCTGCAAGCCTTGAGAAGATAGGGACAAACGCATTCTTTGAATGTACCGGAATCAGATCCATCAAGGTTGCTCAGGGCAGCAGGCTTTATGACTCAAGGGAGGAGTGTAATGCTATCATCCTAACCCGTAGCAACGAGCTTGTTATGGGCTGTGCTACCACAAGAATTCCTCACAGCATAAAGAAGATTGGCTATCGCGCTTTCTACCATTGCCATTTTGACGGACCGTTGGAACTGACCGAAGGCATAGAGGAGATAGCCCAGGAAGCATTCATGCTCTGCAGCGGTTTCAGTGATATAGTATTGCCGGCCAGCCTAAAGAGTTTAGACAGAAATGCTTTTGCCCAACTGGATATGCTAACCTCCATTAAGGTCAATACGGCCAACAGGTACTTTGATTCAAGAGAAGACTGCAATGCCATCATAAGGACCAAAGACAACGCATTGCTGCTGGGATGTGAAAACACGGTCATTCCTAATAGCATAAAGACCATTGGTGAAAGCGCTTTTGCTGGTTGTAAGGCCAATAAGGCCATTACACTACCCGAAGGTCTTGAAAATATTGGACGCGAGGCATTCTCAAATTATAAGTCCGTCGCTCCTTTAAGTCTTCCTTCATCGCTCAAAACAATCGAAACAAAAGCTTTTGCAAACTGCAGTGGACTGGCTCCTGAACTGGTTATCCCCGGAAAGGTAAAAGAGATAGGTGACAGTGCATTTCAGTTCTCGTACGGCGTGGAAACCGTTACTATAGGCAAGGGTGTAAAGAGGCTTGGTGCAGGCGCTTTCCAGAGACTTGACAAAGTTCAATCCGTAGTTGTACCTGAAGGGGTTGAGACTATAGGTCATAATTGTTTTGCCGCATGTGACAGAATGGAATTCATTACCCTTCCCTCAACTCTCAAGGAGATAGAGAGCGAGGCTTTCATCGTGTCCGGATTGAAAGAGATAGTCATTCCGTCCGGGGTGAAAGAAATAAAGGAATCAACCTTTGCATCATGTATGCGGCTTGAAAAGGTGACTCTCCCCAATTCTATCAAGCGGATAGGGAACAAAGCTTTCTGGGAATGCCGTTCACTGGAACAATTCCCGTTACCTGAAAAACTTGAATACCTGGGAGATGACGTCTTTACTGAAGATGGCAGAATCACCGAAATCCATATTCCTGCAGGAGTCAGGGAGATAGGTCGTCAACCTTTTTCTTCCATTCAGGATATTGTATCAATCGATGTGGACCCGCGTAATAGCCGATATGAATCACCCGCTGGCAGCAATGTCTTGATTGACAAGGAATCTGGAACCCTGATAGTGGGCTGCAAGAACTCTGTCATACCTCAGGGGGTAAAGCAGATAGGCGAAAGTGCTTTTGCCGAATGCTGGGGACTGGAAAGGATTGTGATACCTGAAGGTGTTGAGCGCATCGGAAGCAACGCATTCCGCAATTGCCGCAATGCGGAGATAACCATTCCCGCATCTGTAAAAGAGATAGGGCAGGCTGCTTTCCTGAATGATGACGGTTCCAGGATAACCAACAATTCGGCGTTGACAATCAAATTCAGCCAATCAATGGAGGAGATGATGTCAAATCTACGGTTCTGAAACAGATTATCATTATGAAGAAATCAGTATTATTTGCGTTTTTGGTGCTTGCAGCCACAACTTCTGCTACGGCACAACGCTTGGAAAGATGCACGATGGAGGGTTTCAGCCAGATAGTCAAGACTGTTTTGACCCCCGGTTTTGACAAGGCATACGGTATGGTTTCAAACCCTTCATTTGATTACATGTCAAGCATAATGCTCTATCCCGACAAGAGAGAGCTTGTATTTAGGAAGGCTAAGGATAAGTTTGCAGTACAGTCCGTTGAAGACGGTGTACCTATAGAGACAAGCACGCTGACCATAACCGATGAGCAGAATAACGTATTGACCGCACTTTTCGATGCAGCTGTAGGCTCTGCCAGGGATAAGGAAGAACCTAAGCCCGGAGAACTGGTTGTGTTTGGTGTTGATGGTGAAACTTACCATTTTTTCAATGGTCGGAAAGCCGGCAAATGCTGGAGTCCTCCCAAGGAAGACATTCGTGGCAGACTGGTAAATCTCATGATGGAGATAAGCCGATATGTACGGAATCACCGTCCTCTCTCCGACCAACTGATAGAGCAGGCTCAGGAACTGACCTCCCTGTTCATCGATCTGCAATAAGAACATCTGCAAGTAACTCGGCACTCTATTTTATGTATTATTATGAAAATGCGCCTTTAACACAAGACGCATTTTCACTATAAATCAGTTTAGATAACAGCCAACCAAATAAATCGCATTATGAGAAAGAAAGTCCTCTTGCTTGCATTGACATCCCGTAACAATTATTAAAGTATAGACGAAGGATTTGAGTTGGTAACAGATTGTTACCAACCGCATATGGTATCTCCTAAGGAACTACCCTTCCCGAAATCTGACGAAAAATAATCTGGGAGATAAAATATTTTTAATTATTAATATATCTTTGCGATATGACTTTAAACAATCTATTTAATCATGAGTAAGAAAAGAAAAGACACGCAACAAGAACAACCTTTTGCTGTTTCAGAGCCGATGATTTCATATGGAATCAATAGCGGTTCTAATGCGATGGGGACTATTCCTTCTTCTAGAGAAAGTATTTTGAAAAACACAATATCTGTAGATGAGTACTTTGACAAACTCATCTCGCTAGTACACCAGGATTATGAAAATTTATGAATACATCCAAATGGCCGAAGAATGGTTTCTCACAATCGCCGATGGATCTATGTTTACCATATAGAAGGGGATTATGTAATAGTTGATAGAATCCTCCCTGCTAAAATGAATAAGTAACGAGAAGCAAAGTAATCTATTTTCGTTCACAGCCCGTCTCAGTACCCCGAAAGTTGGACAAAAAACTTTCGAGGTTCATATCCCAATTGCATGCTTTTGTGCACTCAGTTGACGTTTGACACTTGACGGCAAAAAGAATGGAAGCTTAATAACAGGCCAAGAAAATCATTAGGTTACATGACGCCGTTGGAATATTGCAAAACTATGTTTAGCTTTGACTTTGAAAAAGTTGCACTTTAAATTAGAATTCACGAATATTTTTTAAATAATTTGTGTTTTATACACAGATTATCAAATTATTCGCTATGTTTACGGCAAATATTGTCTTATTAAATAATTAATTATGAAGAGAAATGGACTATTATGGGTGTTGGCATCGGCATTAATGCTGTGCTTTACCTATAATTCTTGTGAAGAGCTGGAAGGGCTTATTGATGACAAGAAAGACGAAAAAGCTACTGGCGAAGAGGCTTTCTTTCCTAAGGCTTTTGCCGATAAGGAAGTAGCAGCGTGGTATAGTTGGACCGAGAAGGATAAGGACAAGACTAAGACCGAGGCTGTTTTCCTGTTTAAAGACAACACTTTTGTTGTTACCAAGAACAAGGTTCATACCGATGGCCGATACGAACGTGCTATAGAGGCTACAGGTACTTATGAGTTGACCGAAGGCGACTATAAAAACGGTAAGGCCAGGGCTATTGTCATGGCCGATAACGGTGAGGCTGCAGGTGTGATGAATGTTGTTATTGAAGACGGTCACCTGACTACAGATCAGGGAGAAGAGGCCTTCGTAATTCAGGATAACGCCAAGGTTCCCAAGGCATCTGATCCGGACAGCGGCAATAACAACAATGGCAACAATAACAACCAGGGCCAGGGCGGCGATGGTGATAACTCCGGTGCTTTCTTCCCGAAGGCATATGCCGGCAAGAGCATATCGGCCTGGTACTCATATGCCGGATCTGAGTCAGAACAGGGCTTTGAGATGAAATATGTAGCCGCTATCTATTTCTTTAGTGACGGTACATATGTAGCTACCAGTAACGTTGCGGTATCTGGTCCTACTGGCGATAGCTTTGAACGTACAATAGGAGCAGAAGGTGGTTACAGAATAATTGAGGGTAACTTTACCACAGGTAAGATAGCCATTACGTATGATAAGGACCAGACCATGATTGTGGAAATTGAGAATGGTCAGTTGAAGACCATTGATACTGAGGATGGAAGCGTGACCATTTATTTCAAGCAGGATCCCGGCAAGACTCCCGAGCCAAGCGATCCTACCGAGAACGGCAACCAGAACGGCAATCAGGGCGGCGACCAGGGTGACAGTGACGTGCCGGCATTCTTCCCGACTTCATATGCCGGAAAGCCTGTTATCGCCTGGTACTCATTTGTTACATCGAATCCCGTAGAAACAATTGTTGAGGCTGTGTTCCTGTTCACTGACAACACTCTGATTGTTACCGAACGCAAGATACACTCACAGGATAACATGTCCGAAGAGCGTCATGTTTGGTTGCGTGGTTCATACACTATTACAAGCGACGTTGACTACGATAACTTTACGGCAGATGTTATTACTGATGAGCAAAGAAAGATGAATATAACTGCCGCTAATGGGTATCTTGTGTTGGAATACAACAGCGATATGACTTTCAAGAGGCGCCAACTTAAGGATATTCCGGATCCTCTTGATTCAACTGACGGTTACCAGGGCGACGACAATGGCGACGACAATGGTGATGATAATGGAGATGACGACGGTGACGATAACGGTGATGATAACGGTGGCGACAACCATGGATATATAGGTGAAATAACACCTTATTTCCCGGCTCAGTATGCTGACAAGACCATTGCCGCTTGGTATTTGACTGCAAATATTGATGATAATCAGGTTAAGATACAGGCAGTGTTCCTCTTTGCAGACAATACTCTTGTTAAAACCACAAGTAAGTTCTACTCAGTGAATGATGGACGCGAACCTGTTTACAGAATTGAAGGTGAGGGTCGATATGAAATTAAAGATGGCGACTACTCAAATGGTATGGCTTCGGTTGTTCTCAGCGACGGCACAACCTTTGATGTGCCAATAGAAGAAGGTTTGATGTTTGCTATGAATGAGTATTTCGCCATACAGGATAATGCCGATCTTCCCGCCCCAATAAAAGCAAAGTAAAAAAGTAGTACCTTTGCGCCATGAAAGTGTGCATAGGGTTATCGGGAGGCGTTGACTCCAGCGTAGCGGCCCTGTTGCTCAAGCAGCAGGGCTGTGACGTTTTTGCCATGTTCATGCAGAACTCGCAGTTGGCTGTACCCTGCAGTAGCCGGACATACGGGTTTGGGACCATCAGTGCAGAGGCGTTAAGCGGAAGACCTTGGAGGATCCCGTTAAGAACGGCGCTTCGTTTAACGACCGTTAGGCCCCGAATGGGGACTAAAAGGGAGGCGTTCGCCGTTTAGGGTCCGGAGAGGCCTGGAGTAGCCTCGGAACGTTGTGTCCCAAACCCGCATGTCCGGCGGTGCTCTAGAAAATTATTTGCCTAGATAAGAAAGAATCAGCGCCACCGCCTTATCCTCATCAATATAATCCATATTGAGCACAATATGGTAGTTGCGGGCATCATAGCGGCTCTGGCCGGTATAGCGCTTAACGTAGTTGTCGCGGGCCTTATCAACGCTATCTATAACCTCCTCCGCCTTCTGTCGGGTAAGGTTCTGTTTGTCCATAATGCGGGCAATGCGCTTTTCGCGCGATGCGGTGATAAGGATATCCACCTTGTTGGGGCGGCCCTTGAGCACAAAGAAACCGGAGCGGCCGGCAATAACGCACGATCCCTCATCGGCTATACCGTTAAGTATCTCCCTTTCGGCCTCAAAGACATCATTTACAGAGAGTGACAGGTTGTACTCGCTTATGTAATCGCTGTCGCCGTCCACCAGCATGCCGCTCATGGGCACCGGAGCCACCATCTGGATAAAATCATCCAGCCAGCGCTTTTTCTTGCCCTTAAGCTCTTCAATGCTGTCTGCAGTCAGATTGAGTTTCTTCTGAAGCGCAGCAATCAGGTCCTTGTCACTGAAACGCACACCAAGTTTTGCGGCCAGTTTACGGCCGATAGTCCTGCCACCGGAGCCAACCTCGCGGCTGATGGTTATAACAAACGGTTCTTTCATTTTTCTGCGATATTTTGTTTGTCAAAACGACTTTTCCAGATAAGATAAATAGCCAGGAACGCCAATGCCGTTACACCGGCAATGATATAGGCAATCCACGGAGCCAGACGGAATCCCTCGGGCGCCATAAAGATGTAGGTCACTGTTACCACGGTCATGAATATGGCCGGGATAAGCGTAACAAGTACGTTCTTGCGGTGTCTGGTCAGATAGACGGTCACTGCCCACAGCGTGAATACCGCAAGCGTCTGGTTGGACCACGCAAAGTAACGCCAGATTATATTGAATCCCTCCTTGTCACGCAGGCTGTAGAACAGCGCAAAGAATGTGACCACAAACAGCGGGATGCTTATGGCCAGACGGCTGCCTATGGATTTCTGCCTGATCTTGAAGAAATCAGCCACAATCAGACGGGCCGAACGCAGAGCGGTATCGCCCGATGAGATAGGCGCAGCAACCACACCCACAACAGCCAGGATGCCGCCTACCTTACCCAGCCAGGTCTTGGAAATGTCAAGCACAATCTGAGCGGCGGTAAAGTCCGTTCCATGCTCGCCAAAATAAGCCGTTGCGGCGGCCGCCCAGATAAGGGCCACGATACCCTCGGATACCATTGCGCCGTAGAACACAACCCTACCCTTGCCCTCATCGGTAATGCATCGGGCCATAAGGGGCGACTGCGTTGCGTGGAATCCGCTTATGGCACCGCAGGCAATTGATATGAACATCATGGGGAATATGGGGTTCTTGTCATACTTGACACCGAATCCCCTCCACATCTCCGGGAGCGGCGGATGGTTGACAAACAGCGCAATCATAATACCGATTGCCATAAACAGCAGCGCTGCACCGAATATGGGATAGAAACGGCCTATTATCTTGTCGATAGGAAAGAGTGTGGCCAGCAGATAATAGACAAAGATGATTGCAATCCAGGTATTTATACCCATCGCGCCGCCTGTAAGACGCACCAGTATATCGGCCGGCTGCGATACGAACACCGCACCCACCAGCACAAGCAGAATCATGGAGAACACCATGAACACCTTCTGTACCGATGACCCCAGATAGCGGCCCACCAGCTGCGGCAGGCTCTCTCCTCCGTGCCTCAATGAAATCATTCCCGACAGATAGTCATGCACGCTACCCGCAAATATGGTTCCGAAAACAATCCACAGATAGGATGCCGTACCGAACTTGGCACCCATGATGGCGCCGAATATCGGACCCAGACCCGCAATGTTAAGGAACTGGATCATATAGGCCTTCCACGTGGGCATAGCTATATAATCCACACCGTCAGCCATGCTCTTGGCCGGCACCTCACGCTTGGGATCGGCCCCAAACAGACGCTCAATGAATTTTCCGTAGAACACATAGCCCAGCACCAGGACTATCAAAGCTATCACGAACGTTACCATATTGTTATGTTATACTATATCCTTACTTACAAGCCGCAAAATTACAAAAAATATCCCCTCTGTCACTTTTTTATTACTTGAGAGAATTTGGGTAATAATAGTTCAGCTACAAACTGGCGCAGGCTCTCCTCGTTCATCTTGATGCCACCACTCCCGGTTATGCGTTTGCCGATTGATGACTTGGGGCTTATGGTGGCGCGATACTCCACTCCATTCATCCTTGCCGTAAGACGGAACGCTCCGTTACCCATCTCCTGCCATTGGGCATCCTCCACAGAAATTCCGTCCTCAAGCACAAAACTGAACATTTTGGGCTTGTACCCATGCAGGCCGGACAGCAGGTCGGGTGTCATTTCTGCAAAGTGGCGTTCCACTCTGTCCGTCCATTGAAGCGAGATGCCATTTTTCCCGGCCAAAGACCTGAACTGCATTACAGCATCCACACATTCTGAAATGATGCCATTAGGGTTCTTGATGTTATGAATCCGTCCAAAGGTCAACAGGTCCTCCTTGTTAATGTTCATTCTTTTCCCGTTCAGGGAGAGATAATGCGCAGGATCGAACCTGTTACCCGGATTGAAGCAAGAGAATGTCAGGTCATACGCCGGAGTGATGTGCCATTCTCCACCTTCACGCATATAGAAAGAGAAATTCTTGATGTGTGCATCCACATTCGTTGTCAGGATGTTAAACACGGCTCTCCGATACGTCTCTTCAATCTCTGCATAAGGCAGGTGAAGACGACGGCACACATCCATCAGGTCTTCGTATGAAGAAGCATCAGGCATCATGGCAGCCAACGACTGTGTATGATATTTCTCACCACCCTGACGGTCATAGCGTTCTGTCAAGAAGTGATATTCCCCATCAATCTCAATCAGCCGCGACGGCATCATCCGGATGTTACATGCCTGCGCCATCTCATAATAAACCATCTCGAAGCGCATCAACGGATAATGACGCGTCTCTGAGAATTTCAACAGATAGTAGGTGTAATCTTCAGAATGATCTATCTGTCCGGAACGTATCTCACCAGTCTTATTGTTTCGTGCTATGACGGCTTTAGCGTGATTGCCGCCAGCCGAAGTGCCCACCTCATACAGCACATCCATATCCAGTTGGTAAGTGCCGGATGTAACACCCTCTCTGTTGGCAAGAATCTCCTGAGCACGCAGATATAGGTCACGTAACGCTATATCCTTGCTTTCCTCAATAGGAATGGCCGGTTCAAACTCCAAAGCCCCCATTCCGCGCTTGCCTATGAAGGCCAGCTTGTCAACTGGCGACACTTGCGATGCAGTCAGATGGTGTTCTGCCACCCATGCCTGATACACCTCATTACCCCATCCACCAGGCAGTGAATCGGCGATGAATGCAGGGAGTCCTGAGAAGATGTCACGGTCGGCCTCACCCATGAATGGCAATCTGTATCTGGGGTTATGAATGGAAGCCGTCAACGGGGCAATATCCATGCCCTCACGGATAAAGTCTTTGTCGTAACTGAAGATAGCACGTTTACGACCGAAGTCCCACATAATGGTGCCAACGGGCCGACCCCATATCTTAACCAATACCACGTTTTCCATGACTTGCCCTCTTTCGTTGTTTGCTCTGTTGCTTGAATAATTGGTATGGATCCAGCAATACTTCCGGTAACGTATTCTCCAGATTGTCTGCAAAACCAATAGCCTGAAGCAAGGCTATGAAGTTAGCCAGCGTAAGATTGAAGGTCAGACCATTCTCAAACCTTCTTATGGTGCTCATGCTTATTCCAGTCTTCTCGGATACCTCTTTCTGTGTTATCTGCATAGCTATCCGAGTGTCCTTATACCTTTGTCCCAACAATTGGATAATTCTGGCCGGAGTTTGGTTTTGTGCGTCAAGTCTTGTATTCATGACACAAAGAAACACATTCTTTTTTGAAATACGGCAAGAGAAAGCCAATAATTAACAATCATGCGGTCATATTTGATTGATTAATGTTATTTGTATCCATTAAGGTATCATTTATGAACTGTACTCTTTTGTTTATTTTATCATCGCCTTGCTGGAGCGGCCGTCAATGCAGATTTCAAGTTCGCGGTCAAACCTTACGTGACGCAGGAACTCGGTCTCCTCGATGGCGGGCAGTTTCTGGAGCTCGTCATAATCAAATGTATCGCCCCGGCCGGAGTACGGATCTACGTTTATATAGCCGGCGTTAAACGATGTCAGGTTCTGGAAGAAATGGGTGCCCTGACTGGGATCCACGCGGAAATCCTCCAGGCTGCACTCCACTATCACCTTTGCTTCCGAAATATCGCCCCACTGCACGGGAACGCCTAATGACGGTATGCTGGAGCCCCAGCGGCCGTATCCTATGAGCACGTAATTGCGGCCCTCATTACGCATGCGGCTGTTCATGGCCGTCAGTTCACGGGCCATCTGGACGGTCTTCTGGGTATCGAACGCATCCATCTTGAGGTATATCACATCAGTCAGGCCCTTAATCCAGCCGGTGCCCAATGCACTGTCGGACTGCAGGATTGCGCCACTGGTATCAATCTCATCCCAGTCAACGTCAACGTTGCGGCTATCCACCGATATGGGTCTTATCTGCAGCACGTTGAACTTGGGCAGCTTGTTCTTGTTGCCGCCGCGGTCTATATCGGCAGCGAACTCTATCTCAACACCGCATTTCATCTCACGGCGGGCTATGTCAAGCAGCTCGTCCACAATCTCGGCCAGCGGGAATGTCTTGTACTTGAGCATCTGGGCAAAAGTAACGAACCTGGGGCCTGTGGGATATGCCGAATCCACCATACGCTGGTTCTCCAGGTCAAATGTGGAGACCACATGCTTCAGGTTGCGGAACTTCTCGCAGTCGGCAATGGGTATGCGCTCCAGATTTACGGCATCATCGATTGATGTGGTAAACTTTTCGGGCTTGAGGTTGAGCGCGAACATGGACTTCTGAGTCTCGGTCATGGTCTGCTCCACGGTCGATGTCTGAAGCACGTGCTTGGGGTACTTGGGTGAGAAGCGCAGCACCTGGTCACCGTCAACCACAGCCTTGCCCAGACCGAAAGCCACCTTCACGATTCCGTCCTCGGCCTTCTCGTGCCCTATGGGGTAGAAGTTGACGGAGCGGGCCACACCTGACAGCGTGGGGAAATAATAGCCCTGGTCACTGCTGCCGCAAATCTCCTGCAGGATGATGGCCATCTTCTCCTCGGATATCACATTGGCCGTAGCGGTTATGTAGCTACGGGACGAAGCGTAGAAAATTGATGCATAGACGCTCTTGATGGCCTTGGAGAGCAGGCGCAGCTGCTGGTCCTCATTGTCTGTACGCGGAATCATATATGTGGAATAGACTCCTGCAAACGGCTGGTAGTATGAATCTTCCAGCTTGGACGATGAGCGGACAGCAAGCGGCTTGCGTAGGTTGTGTATGAACACCTTGAGGTTGTCAATCAGGTCACGCGGCAGGGTCGAAGCCACGAACTCGGCCAGTATCTCGCTGTCAGATATATCAGAGTTGATTACATATTGAAGGCCGTTGTCAATGATGAAACGGTCAAAATACTCAGTAGTGATGACAAGGGTACGGGGCACGGTTATGCGCACATCCTCATACTTGTCATACATGTCATACTTGACCAGGATATGGTTTAGGAATGCCAGGCCACGGGCCTTGCCGCCCAATGAGCCGTTACCCAGACGGGCAAACCTTATGGTATCGTTATAGGTGGCGGGATCGAACTTGGCCACCACACCCACTCCCTGGTTGATACGGAAATCATGTATCACCTCAAGGTTTATGCGGCGTATCTCTGGCAGTTCAGAATCATTATGTATGGTGAGCGGACGCAGCTGCTTGCCCAGGGCAAACAGGCCGCGCGCAAAGAGCCAGCGGGATATATAGTTCTTATCGGACAGGCGGCGGAAATCGCGGTCCGATATGTTCTTGACAATCTTCTCGAATCCGTACAGGTCGCTGGCGCGGAGCAGTTCCTCACCCGTATTGGGGTCAGTCACCACAAAATCACCGAATCCGAACTCACGGCCTATGTATTCCGACAGGTCATGGGTAAGGGTCTTGGAGGTCTTGACCACAAAGCCCACGCCTAACTGCTCGGCCACCTCACGCATACTCTCCTGCGATGACTGCATCAGTATGGGCATGGTGGGATTGTCGGCATGGATATGGTTGACCAGGTCTATGCCGGCATCCAGTTTCTCGGTCTCGGGGGCATCGTCCTTGTGGATTACGAATCCTATGTCCGATATCACTCCCAGTATGTTCTGCTTGTAGCGCTCATACAGTTCCACGGCCTCATCGTAACAGGTGGCCATGAGTATCTTGGGGCGCGAGCGCTTGCGCAGGGTTTGCTGTTTCTCGTTCAGGGTGTCACGGATGGCCTCTATGTTCTGCTGCAGCACCAGCTTGTAGAGCACCGGCAGGTAGGTTGAATAGTAGCGCACCGAGTCCTCTATCAGAAGTATGGCGCGCACGCCCTCCTCAAGTATGTCATGCACGGCATTCATACGGTCCTCAAGCAGCTTGATGATGGCAATCATCAGGTCGGTGGAGTTGTTCCAGCAGAAGAACCAGTCTATGGCGCTGCCCGTGCGGTCCTTCATGCGGTTGAATATCTCACGTGAGAATGTGGCCAGAAGGACTATGGGCGTATCGGGAGCTATCTCCTTCATACGCTTGGAGAATTCAAACACGTCAACCTCGCCCACGTTATACATGGTTATGACCAGATCGAACGATGTATCAGTACAGGCCAGTTCCAATGCCTCAACGGTTGTCTCCACACGGACAATGTCTGGCGGGTTACTCAGGTTGAGTTCGGCATAGTCCTGTGCAATCTGCGCCTCTATATGGCCGTCCTCCTCAAGTGAGTAGCTGTCATAATTGTTGCATACCAGCAGTATCCGGCGGATACGGCGGGCCATGAGTTCGGGATGATGATTGTCTTTCTCCTCCATCTGTCTTATAAAAAATTGGGCCGGCTTTTGCTAAGCCAGCCCAAAATTATCAATTAGTTAGGATTAAACCAAACCCTGCTCGCACATAGCGTTGGCAACCTTGATAAATCCAGCGATGTTGGCGCCCTTGACGTAGTTGATGTAGCCGTCCTCCTCGGTACCGTACTTGACGCAGGCAGCGTGGATATCGCTCATGATGCGGTGCAGCTTCTCGTCAACCTCCTCGGCTGTCCACTTGAGACGCATTGAGTTCTGTGACATCTCAAGACCTGATGTTGATACACCACCGGCGTTCGAAGCCTTACCGGGTGAGTACAACATCTTGTTCTTCTGGAACAGAGCGATTGCATCGGGAGTGGTAGGCATGTTGGCACCCTCGGTTACGCAGTAGCAACCGTTTGCCACCAGCTTCTCGGCATCCTTGAGCTCAATCTCGTTCTGGGTAGCGCAAGGCATGGCGATGTCGCACTTGACGCCCCAGGGACGCTCGCCCTCAAAGTACTGTGCGTTAGGATACTGCTTTACATACTCCTTGATACGGCCGCGGATAACGTTCTTGAGGTTCTTTACGTATGCTATCTTCTCCTCGGTCATGCCCTCGGGATCATAGATGTAACCGTTTGAATCAGAGAAAGTAACAACCTTGGCACCCAGACGCATTGCCTTCTCGGCAGCATACTGTGCCACGTTACCTGAACCTGATATAACTACTGTCTGACCCTGGAAGCTCTTGCCGCGTGTGGCAAGCATGTCCTGAGCAAAGTAGCAGGCACCGTAACCGGTTGCCTCGGGACGCAACAGGCTACCGCCCCAGCACTGGCCCTTACCTGTATAAGTTCCGGTCCACTCGTTCTTGAGCTTCTTGTACTGACCGAACATGAAACCAACCTCACGGCCGCCTACACCTATATCACCAGCGGGAACGTCGGTGTCAGGACCGATATGACGATAAAGCTCGTTGATGAAGCTCTGGCAGAAACGCATCACCTCGGCATCGGACTTGCCGCGCGGGCTGAAGTCTGAACCACCCTTGGCACCACCCATAGGCAGTGTGGTAAGGCTGTTCTTGAAAGTCTGCTCAAAAGCGAGGAACTTCATGATGCTCAGGTTAACGCTTGAGTGGAAACGTACGCCGCCTTTGTACGGGCCGATGGCGCTGTTCATCTGAACGCGGAAACCGCGGTTTACATGAATCTCACCTTTGTCATCCATCCAGGGAACACGGAACATGATAACTCTCTCGGGCTCAACGATACGCTCCATGATCTTCTGATCCAGGAGGTAAGGGTTCTGAAGGATATAGGGAGCAACGCTCTCTACAACCTCACTAACTGCCTGATGGAATTCCTTCTCACCGGGATTCTTGGCTATAAGCTCAGCCATGAACTTGTCAACGTAATTCTTTACTTGCTTATCCATAATGCAATATTTTGTATATTTTGTGAATTTGTCATCAAAAACCGCTCGCAAAGTTACTATTTGTCATCAAAACCTGCAAAGATTACGCAAAATATTTCACAAAAATTATGCAAAAAAGTCAGAAAGATATGCATAAACCGAAAAAAATGCCATTGTTTGCACCAATTTGAACATAAATATGCAAACAACGTCACCTTTGGTATGCATTTTGTCAGGACATGAAAAGAGGATGTTAAAAAGAGGACCGGCGCAAGCCAGCTGGCTGCACCCGGTCCTCAAGTTTTTGTAATCGTCAGGCTCCCGTCAGGACGGTCAGGTTAAAAAGAGAGGCTGTCACGAACAGTATATGGACCACCACCGGTTCAGGCCCTTTTTTTAACCGGATTTTTACCGCTCTACCCATAGTCTACCCATAGGGTTGCCATAGGGTAGCCATAGGGTAGCCATACTCTTGACTATGCCTGGAGTATGGCATGAAGCTGCCTGGAAGCAGAGTGATCGCTGCCTTTCAACTAAATTGCGTGACCGCAATTGTATCATTTTATCTTTAAAGCTGCGCTTTGAAGATAGGCTGCGCCTCGGGATAAAAAATGAGTTCACTCCTTTTTTCTCCTCTCGGCTTGCACCACTTTAAAGCTGCGCTTTGAAGATAGGCTGCGCCTCGGGATAAAAAATGAGTTCACTCCTTTTTTCTCCTCTCGGCTTGCACTATCTTTGCACAAAATACAGAAAAAGATGAAGGTTCTTGTAACTGGAGCAGCCGGATTCATCGGCTCAAAACTGGCTTACCGGCTGGCTCAGCGCGGTGATGAGGTAGTTGGACTGGATAACATCAATGATTATTACGATGTACGCCTTAAGTTGGGACGATTGGAGCAGTGCGGGATTCACTCGCACAGCGGCCGTTACATTGACGGATCAATACGCGAGAGCACCCTGTTCGCCAATTACCGCTTTATAAAGATGGACCTGGCCGACCGCGGTCAGATGACAGAGTTCTTCCAGCAGGAGAAGTTTGACGTTGTGGTCAACCTGGCCGCACAGGCCGGAGTCCGATACTCCATCACAAACCCCTACGCCTATCTGGACAGCAACCTGGTGGGATTCATGAATGTGCTGGAGTGCTGCCGCCACAACGGTGTCAAGTATCTGGTATATGCATCGTCATCATCGGTCTACGGAATGAATGACAAGGTTCCGTTCAGCGAGGATGACCGCGTGGATAATCCCGTGAGCCTGTACGCCGCCACCAAGAAGGCCAACGAGCTTATGGCCCACTCCTACAGCAAGCTGTACGGCCTGCCCACCACAGGACTCCGCTTCTTTACAGTATATGGCCCCTGGGGACGTCCCGATATGGCACCCATGCTCTTTGCCACAGCCATCAGCAAGGGTGAGCCCATCAAGGTGTTCAACAACGGCAACCTGAGCCGCGACTTCACCTATATAGATGATATAGTGGAGGGCACCATCCAGGTTATAGACCATCAGCCAAAAGCCGATGAGTGCCCCAACAACGTTCCATGGAAGGTATATAACATAGGTTGCTCCCAGCCGGTACAGCTGATGGATTTCATCAACGAGATTGAGAGTGCCCTTGGCGTAGAGGCCAACAAGATATTCCTGCCCATGCAGCAGGGCGATGTGCTTAAGACCTATGCCGACACCTCCAAACTGGAAAAGGAGTGCGGCTACAAGCCCTCCACCTCACTCCACGACGGTATAGGCAAATTCATAGAGTGGTTCAAATCAGACCTCAACCCCCTAAGACAGAATCAATAACCATTAACCAATAACCATTATGAGTAAGTATGTATGTGAAGTCTGCGGCTACGAGTATGATCCCGCAGTTGGTGATCCTGACAACGGAATAGCCGCCGGCACCCCGTTTGAAGAACTCCCAGAGGATTGGGTATGCCCAATATGCGGAGTAGGTAAAGACCAGTTCTCAAAAGCTTGAGATCTCACCTCTAAGGTTGAGCTCAAGACGGCGCTTGACCTCAGCGTTATCGGATGTAGAGCCCATGAGGCAGAACAGTTTGGCCAGAGCGGCTTCGGTTGTGAGGTCGCGGCCGGATACTACGCCAGCGTCACGCAGGGCGCGGCCTGTGGCGTAGATGTCCATATTGACTGTACCCGCCAGACACTGAGTTACGTTGAGCAGGATCTTGCCCATGGCCGATGACTCCCGCACTATATCCACGAACCAATCCTTTGAGATGGCGTTACCGGAACCATACGTCTCTATTATGACGGCACGCGTATCGGAACCCAGAAGGATATCACGCACCACCTGTGGCGTGATTCCCGGATGCACCTTTAATATAGATACGCGGGTATCGAGAGAGGTATTTATGCGGAACGTCTCCGATGAGGGGTGCATTATATGTTTTTCGTTGTAGAGGATGTCTATTCCGGCTGTGGCCAGCGGCGGATAGTTGGGCGACCGGAACGCGTGGAACGATGTTGAATCAGCCTTGGTGCTGCGGTTGCCGCGCAGCAGCTGGGAGTTGAAGAATATACATACCTCGGGCACAACCGCACTGCCGTCCGGATCCTTGGCTACGGCTATCTCTACCGATGAAATCAGATTCTCCTTGCCGTCGGTACGCGGACGTCCCACCGGAAGCTGACTGCCGGTAAAAATCACGGGCTTGGACAGATTCTCCAGCATAAAGCTCAGGACCGATGCGGAATACGCCATGGTATCGGTTCCGTGCAGGATGACGAATCCGTCATAATCATCATATCGGTCACGTATTATCTCGGCCAGACGCACCCAAAGCCCCGGTTCCACATCCGATGAGTCAATCAGGGGCGAAAACGAATAATGGTCAATCCTGCAGGTGAACCTGCCAAGTTCAGGCACAAACCCCATCAGTCCGTCAAAATCAAACGGGGTAAGCGCACCGCGGCCATCCTCTTTCATTCCGATGGTTCCGCCGGTGTATATGAGCAGTACTGAAGGGCCTTTGTCCTGCATGATATCAGTATATTGCCATGCACTCCATCTCCACCAGCCAGCCCGGACGGCAGACCGGAGCCTGCACTATGATACGGGGGCAATCGGGAAATCGAGTGTCACATAATTTCTTAACAGCCGAATAGTCAGCAATATCCCTTAGGTAAACTATCATTGCGCCCACCTGAGGGAATCCGCATCCGCCTTCCTCCAACAGTACACCTACATTCTCAATCATGCGGTTGGTCTGGCTCACGATATCTCCCTCATGGAGTATCCGGCCTTTATTATCGATGCTTGCGGTACCTGATATATACACGTGTCTGCGGTCCGGATACTCAACCACGGTTCCGCGCTCAAACCTTACTCCATACTCGGATGTACGGTTCAGGTGACTCTCGCCGTGAATATATTTCACCACTACGCCGGGACCCTTGACGGCCACGGCGTCAAGCATGACTTTATTGCGGCAGCGGGCTGTACGTCCCTCTATGCCGGTGCTGGCAATGAAGTGAGTATCGGGAGTAAGTCCGTGACGGTCAAATACCTCATTGCGGCCATCGACCACACCCTTGTAATTGACATCTATGTTCTGGACAAAGAGCCAGGTACGCATACAGTCGTCCTGCAGCGCAAGTCCCTGGGATTCCAGTCCGCAGCTGAGTTCATCAAGCAGTGCGACGGTCTGATTGTACGATCCGTCACTGTCTGACAGACCACCCGTGAACCAGTACTCATCAATACCCCTTTCGGTAACCTTATGCATACGATCCCCTACGCGGCGGATTGCGGCACTCCGTCGGCACCACACCATCGCGGCTATCTTGGTGCCGTTAAGCGGAGCCTGGCCGATAACCGATACCGGGCAGTCAAATACAAGACGTTCACGCAGAGCCTCCGTCTGATTGGCGGGATCACTAAGAAAGAAGCGCATCAGGACAGGAGTTCCACCATCCTCAATCACTTTGTTGAGATTATCCAGGAGCACTTCCAGCTGCCTGTCAAACGGCATAAGCGTATCCGCAAGGGACAGAATTGCAAAAGATTCGGCACAATCCGGAGAGCCGTCCTGTATCCACCTGCCGGTTCTTATCAGAATATTCCTGTCACTATATGAAGTATAAAGCATCAGCTTTAGAATTTCCGCGAATATAGCGTTTTTCGGGCTATAAACTTTGACAAATGACGCAAAAAGAATAATTTTGGCATCCCTTAACGGCAAATAATCATTTATAAGTATGAAAAAGATATTCATCATTGCTTTGTCAGCACTTGTATGTGCTGGAGTTTCAGCTCAGGACGAGAATAAGGATGCGCCCAAGGGCTATGTATTCACGACAGTTGATTCACTGGCCATCACTCCTGTTAAGGATCAGGCCAATTCAGGCACATGCTGGTCATTCTCATCAATCGGATTCTTTGAGTCCGAGTTGCTCCGTCTGGGCAAGGGAGAGCATGATCTGGCCGAGATGTTCGTGGTTCATAAGACTATGGAGGACCGCGCAAAGGCTGCAGTACGCCTTCACGGTGACATTGAGTTCGCTCAGGGCGGTAGTTTCTATGACGTAGTATATTGCTGGAAGAACTACGGAATGGTCCCTCAGGAGGTTATGCCCGGAATAATGTACAAGAGTGACCGCATCAACCATACCGAGCTCACCGCTGTGGCCAAGGCTTACGTGGACGCATTGGCCAAGGGCAGCCTCAAGAAACTGACCGATGTATGGCAGAAAGGGTTCTCCGGAATATATGATGCCTATATAGGCGAGTGCCCCGAGAAATTCACTTACAACGGCAAGGAGTACACTCCACAGTCATACGCTCAGTCACTGGGCCTCAATATGGATGACTATGTTTCCCTGACATCATACACTCACCACCCTTTCTATGAGCAGTTTGTGATTGAGATCCAGGACAACTGGCGCTGGGGACTCTCCTACAACCTGCCGCTTGACGAGTTCATGGCCGTGATGCACAACGCCATCAAGACCGGCTACACATTCGCATGGGGTGCCGATGTGTCCGAGACAGGATTCCTGCGTTCCAAGCCCGCCGTTTGCGTAATCCCATCGGATGATGACAAGGAGAACAATATACTGCGTGAACCCGGTGAGGAGAAGGAAATCACCCAGGAACTGCGTCAGGAGGGTTATGACAACTGGGAGACCACCGATGACCACGGGATGCAGATATTCGGTATAGCCAAGGACCAGAATGGCAAGGAGTACTTCATGGTCAAGAACTCATGGAACACCACAGCCGGCAACAACGGTATATGGTACGCAAGCGATGCATACGTGGCTTACAAGACCATGAACATCCTGGTCCATAAGGATGCCCTGCCCAAGGATATCAGGAAGAAGCTTGGCATAAAGTAAACGTTTGAGGTTAACATAAAGATGTCATGACGGCAGAGGCTTATTCACACGCCTCTGCCGTCTCTCTTTACGCACATAACGGAAAAAGTAATGAGAGACCGGTTTCCCGCATAATGTATAATAAATATAAAATACTCACTTTTAATTACGCGCACCTCTTGATAAAAAGAAAAGCGTTCCATATATTTGCAGTTTGGAATAAACCGGACTCTCACATGCCTCCAAGCTGTTTTTCCCGGAAGCATGAAAGTCCACCTATAACACTCAATATGAATAAAAAAGTAGAAAATAACATAAATAATGAACTTCAGATGGAACTATCAGCCTCCCACACAAGAGCTTTCCGAGGAAGCCAGTGAGCTGTCAAGAGCCACGGGAATAAGCCCCATACTCTGCCGACTGCTCATACAGAGAGGCATAAGAAGTAAAGCCGAAGTACAGAAATTCTTCAATCCGCAGCTGAACGAGCTGCTTGACCCTTGGCTCATGGAGGACATGGACAAGGCTGTGGCACGTATTAACAGAGCGATTGAGCGTGGAGAACGCATTCTGGTTTACGGCGATTATGACGTGGACGGCACCACTGCCGTAGCGTTGGTATATAATTTCCTCAAAAGGGATTACGACAATCTGGATTACTACATTCCGGACCGTTACAACGAGGGTTACGGAGTGTCGGAGCAAGGTGTGGATTACGCCTATGAGACTGGCGTCAAGCTGGTAATCGTGCTTGACTGCGGCATAAAGGCCATTCAGGAAATCAAGTACGCCAAGGATAAAGGCATTGATTTCATTGTCTGTGACCATCATGTGCCCGATGACGAGCTGCCGCAGGCTGTGGCCATCCTGAATGCCAAGCGTTTTGACTCCACATATCCTTTCAAGCATCTTTCCGGATGCGGCGTGGGATTCAAACTCATGCAGGCATACGCCCTTGACAACGGCATACCTTTCAGCGAGCTGCTGCCCAGTCTGGACCTTGTGGCCGTGAGCACCGCATCGGACATAGTGCCCATAATGGGCGAGAATCGTGTGCTGACCCATTACGGTCTGGAGCAGCTCAACACCAAACCGTGCACGGGTCTTAAAGCCATCATTCAGGTATGCAAGCTGGGTGACAAGAATCTGACCATTAACGATATTGTGTTCAAGATAGGTCCGCGCCTCAATGCTGCGGGACGCATGAGCAGCGGAAAGAAAGCCGTGGACCTGCTTGTGGAGAAGGACTATCAGCATGCACTTGAACTGGCTGCACGCATAGACCAGGAGAACGATGACCGCAAGAAGGACGACAAGGAGATAACCGAAGAGGCCAATGTCATAGTAAAAAACCTCCAGCACAGAGGAGACATGCACTCCATAGTTCTCTACAACGAGAATTGGAAACGGGGTGTGATAGGCATTGTGGCCTCCCGTCTGACGGAAGTGTTCTACAAACCGGCCGTTGTGTTGACCAAGACCGGGAATATGGCCACAGGCTCTGCCCGCTCAGTATCGGGATTTGATGTCTATAAGGCCATAGAGAGCTGCAAAGACCTTCTGGAGAACTTCGGGGGACACACATACGCCGCAGGCCTTTCGCTCAGGGTGGAGAATGTCGAGGAGTTCAAACGCCGTTTTGAGGAGTATGTGGCACTGCATATTGAACCGGATCAGACCGAAGCCACTATCGACATAGATGCCGAACTGGACTTCAAGGACATAACACCCAAGTTCTTCAAGGACCTCAGGAAATTCCAGCCATTCGGACCGGATAACGAAAAACCCATCTTCTCCACAAGGAACGTCTATGACTACGGCACCAGCAAGGTGGTGGGCCGGGGACACGAGCACATCAAGCTGGAGCTCATAGACAGCAAGAGCGGACATCCTCTCAACGGTATAGCATTCGGACAGAGTGAGCACGAGAAATACATCAAGACCAAACGGTCATTCGATATATGCTATTCCATTGAGGAGAACAACTTCAAGGCTGGGGATATTCTGCTTCAGATAGAGAGTATCAAACCTAACCAGCCTGACACCAAAGCGTAAGGGTAACCGGACTATGACATACCGCGAGATACTGAAACACTATTGGGGCTATGACAGTTTCCGCGGTGTGCAGGAACAGATTATTGAAAGCATAGGCAGCGGCCGTGACACCCTGGGACTCATGCCCACCGGAGGAGGGAAGAGTATCACGTTTCAGGTTCCGGCTCTCTCCAGGGAAGGGGTATGCCTTGTGATCTCACCGCTCATTGCCCTGATGAAGGACCAGGTCCGCATATTGAGGAACAACGGCGTAAAGGCCGCCTCCATCCAGACAGGCATGAGCCGTGAGGAGATAATCACAGTCATGGAGAACTGCATATTCGGAGGTTACAAGTTCCTGTACATATCGCCTGAACGGCTATCGTCGGAACTCTTCAGGACCAAGCTCAAGCACCTCCGGATCAATCTCATCACGGTTGATGAATCCCACTGCATTTCCCAATGGGGATATGATTTCCGCCCGTCATACCTCCAGATAGCAGAGATACGCAAGATGCTTCCGGGAGTACCGGTACTCGCACTCACCGCCACAGCAACACCCCGTGTGGCCGATGACATTCAGGATAAGCTGGGATTCGAACGGAAGAATGTCATAACCATGAGTTTCTACCGGGAGAATCTTTCATACGTAGTCCGGTCCACTGACAACAAGCTGGAGGAGCTCCGCCACATTCTGGACAAGGTTCCAGGCTCCGGCATAGTTTACGTCAGTAACAGACGGAAGACCAAGGAGGTGTCTGACTGGCTGAACGCTCATCACATACCATCGGTGTTCTATCATGCCGGTTTAGACCCCATACTCAAGGACGAGCGGCAGAAAGTGTGGACTGAGGGCCGTTACCGCATAGTAGTGGCCACTAACGCATTCGGTATGGGAATAGACAAGCCGGACGTCAGGACAGTGGTCCACATGGATATCCCCAACTCCATAGAGGCCTACTATCAGGAGGCCGGACGGGCCGGACGTGACGGGAAACGTTCCTACGCCGTCCTTCTTCACTCGCCCGGTGACAAAAGGACCATTGCAAAACGTATATCGGACAATTTTCCCAAGGAGCAGTTCATCAGGGATGTCTATGAGAAGCTGGCATTCTGGCATGAGATGGCGGTCGGTGACGGTCAAGGTTGCTCATTCGACTTCTCTCTCGGTGAGTTCTGCCAGCATTTCTCACTTCCGGCTATACCCACTGACAGTGCCCTGCGCATCCTCACCCGGCTGGGTTACATAGAATACTCTGAGGATACGGATTTCTCCGCCAGAATCCTTTTCACGGCATCACGTGACGAGCTGTACCTCATTCACCAGGACAGGCTCACTGAACAGGTAATGAATGTCATCCTGCGTCATTACAGCGGAATCTTCACTGATTACTCATTCATTGACGAGCAGTACATCTGCACCCTTACGGGTATTGACCGCCATACGCTATACACAACACTCACCAATCTGCAGAGCCAGGGAGTGGTCCGATATGTCCCTGAACGCAGGACTCCGCTCATAACATGGACCAGGGCACGTGTGGACAAGGAGATGCTCTGGTTTGACCCTGAAGTCTATAGTGCCCGCCGTGAGGAATTCAAGAAGCGCACAGGGGCAATGATGGAGTATGTGACCCGCACCACAGGATGCCGTAGCGCCATGTTGCTCAGATACTTTGGAGAACATCAGGAAGAGCCCTGCGGATGCTGTGACCTGTGTCTTGAGAAAACCTCCGCCGGCATGACACGCGCAGAAGAAACCCGGATTGCCCGTTCACTGTCCGAGTGCCTTGAGCAGCACACTGACCCCCGTGAGGTATACTCCCTGCCCTACTCCAGGGAGAAGATTGACACGGTTCTCCGCACCCTGGCCGATGAAGGTATAGTGAAAATAGAAAACGGAAACATTATTGTCTATGATGATAAAAACAGAAGAGATAAGAGAACTTGACAGCAAGACCCTGGATTTCATCCTGGTAGCGGGACCCTGCAGCGCTGAATCAGAGCAGCAGGTTCTCGATTGCGCCCGCTCACTCTCCGCCATGGGAGTCCGCAATTTCCGGGCAGGAGCCTGGAAGCCACGTACCCGGCCGGGTAATTTTGAAGGATGGGGGGAAAAGGCTCTCGAATGGCTCAGGACGGTCAAGTCAGAGACTGGAATGAACGTTATGACCGAGGTGGCCAACGCCCGTCATGTGGAATCTGCCCTCAAAGCCGGAATAGACATGTTCTGGATAGGGGCACGCACCACCACCAGTCCCTTCGCTGTACAAGAGATAGCTGATTCCCTAAGGGGTGTCAATATCCCCGTGATGGTCAAGAACCCCATCAACACCGAGCTGGAACTGTGGATAGGAGCGTTTGAAAGGCTTTACGGAGCTGGACTTACCCGCCTGGCAGCCATACATCGCGGATTCAGCGTTCATGATGAAAGGCTGTACCGTTACTCCCCCCAATGGCAGATTCCGGTAGAGCTGCGCCGTCGCATCCCCGGACTGACCATCCTGTGTGACCCAAGCCACATGGCCGGCAACAGCAGCCTGGTCCCGCCATTGGCACGAAAGGCCCTCGACATGAAAGCTGACGGACTCTTCATTGAGGTTCATAATGATCCGGAACACGCGCTGAGTGACTCCGCACAGCAGATCACCCCTGCCCGGCTCAAGGAGCTTCTCCCCACTCTATCGTTACACAGGGACACCGTGAAGGAGGACCTGGAGATACTCAAGCCCTACAGGGAGAACATAGAGCAGACTGACCTCAGGATAGTGGAGCTGGTAGCGGCCCGACTCAGGGCTTCGGACAAGGTGGGCGATATGAAGCGTCTGCGCAATCTTGCCGTACTTCAGCCGGAACGGTACAAGTCATTGGCCGATGACATGATTGAGGAAGGAAAAAAATACGGGTTGGACGAGGATTTCGTGCGTGCCCTGTTTGAGATACTTCACACTGAGAGCATAAAACATCAACTGGAAAACAATAACCTTTAAATAACTATGAAAAAGAATCTGATCATTATTCTGACAGCCGTAGTTCTGGCATTCTCCTCATGTAAGAAGGAGCCTGTGAGAGTAGCTTGCGTAGGGGACAGCATAACATACGGTCATGGAATCAAAGACCGTCTTCACGACGCCTATCCCGGTGTCCTCTCCTCCATGCTGGGTGATAAATATGATGTCCGCAATTTCGGAGTGAGCGGCACCACCACCATGACTGGGACGGATATGCCCTACATGAACGAGCAGGCTTACAAGGATGCTCTGGAGTTCAACCCCCAGATAGTGACCATCAAGTTAGGCACCAATGACAGCAAGCCCTACAACTGGAAGGAGAGCGGGCACTTCAAGCAGGACCTCAAGACTCTGATAGCATCTTTCCGTGCCCTGCCCTCCAAACCGAAGATCTGGCTCTGCCTTCCTGTACCGGCTATGGGTAATGCATGGAACATCAATGACAGCGTCATATACAATGGAGTGATTCCCTACATTAGGGAAGTGGCTCAGGAGGAGGACCTTCCGCTCATTGACCTCAACACCCCGTTCCAGGGCAAGCGTCAGTATTTCCCTGACACCATCCATCCCAATGAGGAGGGTGAGAAAAAGATTGCGGAAATCATATTTGACAACGTGTTCACAAGTAAGAAATAACAGGATAACTAACAGCTGACAGACAAAACAACAATGGATCCAATTCTGAAAATAGAGAACGTGTCCAAGACATACACCGGGCACAAGGCTCTTGACGATGTGTCAATGGAAGTCCCGCGCGGCTCCATATACGGTCTTTTGGGCCCCAACGGAGCAGGCAAGACCACACTAATCCGCGTGGTGAACCACATGACCATCCCTGACTGCGGAAAGGTATGGTTCGAGAATCATGAGATAACTGCCGATGATATCTACCAGATAGGTTACATGCCCGAGGAGCGCGGACTCTACAAGAAAATGAAGGTAGGTGAACAGGCCGTCTTCTTCGCCCGTATGCGCGGTATGGCCCGTTTTGAAGCCATAGACAAACTGCGGCAATGGTTTGACAGGCTTGGTATCATCGAGTGGTGGGACAAGAAGGTGGAAGACCTGTCCAAGGGTATGGCCCAGAAAGTGCAGTTCATAGCCACTGTGGTGCATGAGCCCAAGCTGCTCATATTTGACGAGCCGTTCTCCGGGTTTGACCCCATCAACCAGAACCTGCTCAAGGAAGAGATTCTGGGATTGCGTGACCGTGGCGCAACGGTGATATTCTCCACCCACAACATGGAATCGGTCGAGGAGATCTGTGATGACATTACGCTTATAAACAAGTCACACAACATACTGTCCGGTCCTGTCGAAGAGATACGCCGCAAGGCCGGAGGCAACACTTTCCAGGTGATATTCAGCGGCAGTAAGGAGCAGTTCATCAGTTCTGTCGAAGGCAAGGCCACACTTATAGGAGATTCCGAGGGTCTGATAGGCGGTTACACGCAGCAGAAGATCCATATTGCCGATGACTCCGACATACGCCCCGTGATAGGAGCACTCAACGAGAATGTAAACCTGCGCTCATTCCAGGAGATTATCCCCAGTATGAACGATATATTCATCCGTGCCGTGAACGGTACACTTTAAATCCTTACCGCAATGAACAAGATAGGTCTTATAGTAGAACGTGAATTCACAGAACGTGTACGTAAGAAATCATTCATAATCACTACACTCCTCACCCCGCTGTTCATGATAGCCCTGATGGTGGCCCCAAGCCTCATGATGATGAAGGGCGGCTCATCAACCAAGAACGTGGTGGTGGTTGACAACACACCCGGCCAGTTTGTAGGCAGCCAGCTGGAATCGGGCGAGACAGTCTCTTTCCGCCTGCTTCCTGAAGGCACCACATTGGGTCAGGCCCGTTCGCAGTACAACAGCCCGGACATAGCATACGGCGTGCTTGTCATAGGAAGTGACATACTGGACAACCCGCAGAACCTGCAGCTCATACTGAATGACGCCTCCTCCATGAGCGTTGAGGACAACATTCGCAACCAGATACAGGGCATACTGCGCACCGGGCGTCTGGCCCGATACGAGATGGACAACATAGACCGGATACTTGCCGATGCCAATGTCCGCGTGAACATCCAGACCCTCAAGAACAACGGTCAGGAGGATGAGGAGGAAGGTATGGAAGCCACATCCACCGCAGCCTCATGGATAATGGGACTCATTCTGGGAATGCTCCTGTACTTTATCCTGATTGTATATGGACAGCAGGTGTTGCAGTCAGTCATTGACGAGAAACAGACCCGTGTGCTGGACGTAATGGTCACCTCCTGCAAGCCTTTTGACCTCATGATGGGCAAGATACTGGGCATAGCGCTTGTAGCAGCACTTCAGATTGTCATCTGGGCAGTTCTTATAATAGGTGCCAGCGCATTCATAATGCCAATGGTGATGGGCAATGCCGGTATCGACGCTGCAATGGCCGCTGCACAGTCTGCAGGTGATGCGGAGATAGCAAGTATTGTAGGCAAGTTCACCAACGTGGGATACCTGGCAGGCCTCTTCCTGGAGCTTCTGCTCTACATCGTGGGCGGATTCCTCTTCTATGCCGCCATGTATGCCGCCATAGGCTCCGCTGTGGATACTCCTCAGGATGCAGCCCAGTTCAACAGCATAATAATGATGCCGGTCATCGTAGCCATAATCGTGATGATGAACGTGATGAACGACCCCAACTCCAGCCTCGTGTTCTGGTGCTCCATTATACCGTTCACATCTCCCATAGTCATGATGGCACGTATCCCATTCGGCATTCCGGTATGGCAGGTGGCAGTATCGCTCATGATACTCTACATCTCATTCTTCCTGATGACCTGGGTGGCCGCCCGCATTTTCCGCGTAGGTGTCTTCATGCACGGCAAGAAACCCTCCTGGAAGGATCTGGGTGCCTGGATCAAGATGAAATAAAAAAACGCTCGGTTTCGAGCGTTTTTTTATTCTCAATTCTCAATTAATCAGTCCCACCACTCGCAGGCTGATTTCTCACCTGCCAGCCAGACTATATCACCGGACTTGAAACGATAGTCCGGTCTGGGGTTGGTGGTCACCTGTCCCCCGCTCACCACGCTTATCACCATACATCCGTATGAGCGCATGTCTGTCTCACGCAGGGTCTTGCCTGTTAGCCACGAGTCATCCTTGAGGGTTATGCTCTCCAGCTCGAAGGCACGAGGGGCCAGAGTGTCGGCCTCACCTTTCTCTGAAGTGAACACATTCTCGGCCATATCCTTGCGGAATTCCGCAAGCTGCTCCTTAGTGCCCACGGCAAGCAGTTTATCATAGGGATAGACCATCTCGTCGCCAGTGGGAATCATTATGCTCCTGCTGCCCCGGATTATCTTCACAATGTTCACTCCTGATTTGTGCCGGAACGGCAGTTCACGCAACATCTTGCCCGCATAGAGCGAATCGGGAGATATGGTTATCATGTCAGTCTTGACATTATAGCGGGACATCTTGTCGCTCACCGATGACGTTACGGGAGCCATCCTGCGCTGCTGCTGCTCCTTCTCGTTCAGGTTGGCCATGAAACGATCCTCCACAATCGTGAACTTGCTTATGGAGCGGCGGCCGATGAAGAAGAACATCACCCCCGCCACGATAATGAGCAGTATGGTCCAGAACGCCAGGTTGAAATGACTGGCTATCACGCTCACCACAAATCCCATGGCTATCAGTATGCGCAGCAGTGCGAGCGATATCACCGGCCACACATTGGACTGCTTGTCCTTTATGAGCTTGAGTGACGAGCGGTTGATATCCTCGCCCGAAATGGCCATACCAACCAGGAAAGGCGACATCACGGCGAGCGTCACAACCACGCTTATCAGGTTACGCACAAACGGAGTCAGGCCATCCAGCCTGCTGTTTATGAACTTATCCAGAAACAGGTGAGACCCCAGGTCAACAGCTATCAGTATCACTCCGTAGAGCAGCACCCGGAGTGCCAGCTCCTTCAGGAGCCTCTTCCACTCGTTCTGTGCCGCCGCCGAGTTCTCCCGGTCCTGAGCGGAGAACGAGTTGATTTTCTGCACAAGCTGCTCCGGCAGTTTCCTGAGCAGGAACCTATACGCCGGCGTACCCGCCTTTATCATATAAGGCGTAGTGAACGTGGTTATGACCGAAACCGTTATTATGACCGGATAGATAAAGTCACGCATCACCCCGAGTGACACGCCCAGGCCCGCAATGATAAACGAGAACTCGCCCAGCTGCGCCAGACTGAAACCCGCATGGACCGCATTGTCCAGACCCTGTCCGGCCAGAACCGCCCCAGATGTGGAGAAGAAAAGGATACCCGCCATCACAGTTATGGTAAGCAGCAGGATAGTGCTCCAATATTCACCTATCACGTGAGGATTCACCATCATACCCACAGACACGAAGAAAATGGCCCCGAACAGGTCCTTTATGCCCTTGACCAACCCCATTATATGCTCACTCTCAAGAGTCTCTGCCAGTATGGAGCCCATCACGAACGCACCCAATGCCTCCGAGAATCCCGCCAGACTGGCCAATGTCACCATCACGAAACAAAGCCCTATGCTGACCAGCAGCAGTATCTCGTCATTCAGGTATCGGCTGGCCTTCTTGAGCAGTGTAGGAATAAGGTAAATACCCACTAAGAACCACAGAATCAGGAAGAACACCAGCTTACCCAACCCCATGAGCATCTGTCCGCCGGCAAACCTGTTAGACACCGCCATCGTGGAGAGCAGCACCATCAGCACCACAGCTATCAGGTCCTCGAACACAAGAGCCCCGAATACCAAAGGAGCAAACGGACGCTCCTTCAGACCCAGGTCATCATATGCCTTTATTATAATGGTGGTGGATGACATGGAGAGCATGCCTCCCAGAAAAATGGACTCCATATTACTCCACCCCATGGCCTCACCCACCAGGAAACCTATTATGAACATACCCACGCACTGGGTCATGGCCGTTATGAGCGCGCTGCTGCCCACCTTGAGCAGTTTCTTGAAACTGAACTCCAGTCCCAACGCGAACAATAGGAATATTATGCCTATATCGGACCACTCCTTCACCGCAACGGTGCTGGTAACGGTGGGAAACAGGCCCATGTGAGGCCCCACTATGAAGCCCGCCAATATATACCCCAGGATAAGCGGCTGTTTCAACGCCTTGGAAATAATAGTGAACACTCCTGCCGATATAAGTATCAGCGCCAGGTCCTTGACAAGATTCGCTTCCTCCGACATATATGTTTTTTTCAGATGCAAAATTACAAATAAGGTGAGAAACAGTACAAAATAGTCCCTTTTTTCAGGGTATTGAAAAAAACACAGTAAAATCAGGAGAAATTCTTTTTTATTCGCTAACTTTGCAATGTCTTGTTCCGACACTCATTCAGAGTGGAGGATTAAAAGGGAATCAGGTGAGAATCCTGAACAGACCCGCTGCTGTGAGCCCTCAAAACAGGGATGTCCATTACCACAAGTGCCACTGCCCCTCTGCGGGTGGGAAGGCGGACAGACCGGGGTGAGTCAGAAGACCTGCAGGACGTATTTGGGGAGTCAGGACTTGCTGATGCGTTCAGCTCTTCCTGACATTACTGCCGGGATTCAGTAACTTTAAAAATACTACTATGAGGAAAGTATTATCATTTGCTTTAGCTGCCCTCACTATGGGCTTTGTTTCTGTGTCTTGCGACAAGGATGATGACGTAAAATCATACACCCTGTCCATGAGCCTTGATATGGCTGGATATGTGTATTCAGGAACTGACAAATCAACACAGTCAGGCTATTATTTCCGCCAGGACATAAGTATTGACCCTTTTGTTCTTACACACTCATTCGGTGAATGGGGCTTTGGTGAAGGATTCACCTACACAAGCGGCACCGATGTGACCACACCCGGTTACTCCAACTTGTCAGCCATCACTGGCAAGGGGCTCAAGACCAACGCATACTTTACTGCAAACACAGGCGGTGCAGCTTACGGCGGCTTGCTGGCCGAGATATCATTCAAGGACGGGAAGGCCTACAACGCCAAGGAATGCTATGTAACCAACAGCACATACGCATACCAGGCCATAAAGAACCACGATGACGGCAACGGTCAGTACGCTATGGTCAAGGAGTGGACCGACAAGGACAGGTTCACACTCACAATCACCGGTTACAACGGTGAGAAGGAGACCGGAAAGATTGAATTCCTGCTTGCTGATGGTAAGAACGTGGTCGATAGCTGGCAAAACGTAAATCTAAAGGAACTCGGTCTTGTAACCCGTATTACATTTGTCCTGTCATCGACCGACCAGGGTGACTGGGGCATGAACACTCCATCATATTTCTGTCTGGACCAGCTCACAGTGACAGAGTAACGAAAGAGAATGGCTTTTGATTTGAGAATAATAACTTGTTTGACAGTAACCTGCACCCTGTGTTTCCGTTTGGACGCGCAGGGTCAGGTTTTATCTGACACTATCCGTTCAGAAGCCATCCGGGAAATAACCGTCACAGGTGACCGCACTTCAAACCCGAACTCGGTGTCCGCTGTCAAGAGAGCCGACGCCAGACTGATGCAGGCCACAGGAACGCTTCAGGTATCAGATGTACTGAAATATTTCAGCGGAGCCACCGTAAAGGATTATGGAGGTGTGGGAGGACTCAAGACGGTATCTGTACGGGGGTTAGGCGCATCCCACACAGCCGTTGCGTATGACGGGATCATCATTACTGATAACCAGACCGGACAGATTGACCTGGGCAGGTTCTCCGGCTCACAGGCAGAATCCGTACGCATGGTGAGCGGTCCGGACAATGACTTGCTCCAACCGGCAGCACTGGCGGCACAGGCGGCCGTGATAAGCCTGAATACAGGCCGTCCTGATACGGACGGAAAAGGGGCCGGCGGTTATGCCGATACCAAATACGGCAGCTTTAACACTCTGTCCGCCCGGACCGGCGGTGGTTTCAATTTAGGAGAGCGCAACACTGTTTCCCTGCAGGCCGAGTGGCTTAAGACCAGCGGTGATTATCCTTACATTCAGTCTAACGGCGCGAATTCACGTAGTATGCGCAGGGAGAACTCCGATGTGGAGCGTTTCCGCGCGGAGGGGGCACTGTTCAGCGATATATGCCGCAACTCAAGCCTTACCACACGCGCATATTGGTTCCAGTCAGCTCAGGGACTCCCCGCTAACATATTATATAACGAGAATGCGGCCCGGGAACGGCTATGGAACCGGAACGGGTTTGTGCAGTCAACTCTCAGGACAACTGTAAACAGACGGCTTGACTTGAGGTTCAGCGCCAAATACGGCATTTCATATATCCGCTACCTGAATCCCGGAGTGAGCAACACTCAGGGTAAGACTGACAACTGCTACACGGAGCAGGAGGGCTATCTCTCCGGCACGATGCTTTACCGAATGGCAGACAGGCTGTCCGCCTCAATTGGAGTGGATGGCCGTCTGTCCGGACTGGACGGTAACGGAGCGCAACAGGCCCGTCCCACCAGATACACGCTGAACAGCACCGCCGCACTGAAATACGCATCGGAGAGGCTTACTTTAACAGGCAGGCTCAACCATGTGGCGACAATGGAGAGGACTGAGCTGCGTGAAGCTGCCGAGAGCTACAACCATCTCTCCCCCACTGCGGGACTCAACTGGACAGTATGGCCGTCCGCAGGTCTTCACTTCAGGGCCTCACTTAGCAACACCTTTCGCCTGCCTACCTTCAATGACCTCTATTTTGAACAGATTGGGAGGCGTGACCTGCGTCCTGAGCGGGCAATGGTAAAATCGGCAGGAATCGTGATGGAAAACATCACGGGAAGCATGGCCTATTCCTTTTATGCCGATGTGTACGACAGCAGTGTAAGGGACCGCATTATGGCTGTTCTGGGCAAGAACACGGCTGTATGGATGATGAAGAACATAGGCCGCGTAATCACTCACGGCCTTGAGACAGGCCTTGAGATCCGATCACATGAAGGTATCTTCTGCCCGGCTCTGCTGGTATCATACACCTATCAGCGTTCCATGGACAAGACGGACAGCGGAAGTTCCACCTGGAACCATCAGCTTCCATATACTCCAAGACATGCGGCATCGGCTGTAGTCTGGATGGAAAATCCGCTCGTTAACGTGAGTTTCAACCTGCTCTATAGCGGGGAGTACTACTGCAACGGCTATAACGGGCCTGAATACCGGATGCCCTCTTATTATGAAACAGGATGTTCTCTGTGGAAGAGCTTCAGATTGAAAAGATATGAGCTATCTTTGCGTGCCGAAGGCATAAACCTGACTGACAGCCGCTATGAGCTGGTACGCAACTACCCCATGCCGGGCTGTCAGTTCCGTATTTCAGCCACCATCGTACTATGACTGGATACAAGTTCAAAATAATGCCCCTGCTGCTCATCACGCTGGCCTGTGACCCTGAGCCGGTACTCCTTGATGAGAGCCAGGTTATTGCCGACGCCGGCCACACAGGCGTGTACGTTCTTTCTGAGGGGCTTTTCAACCAGAACAACAGCACGCTCTCATGGATAGATTTCAGCAGTGGCCAGCCTGACTCATGGAACTCCGCTGCAGGCCGTTCATTCGATGTTTTCGAAAAGGTGAACGGACGCCGGTCAGGTGATACGGCCAATGACCTGCTCCTTTACGGGAGCCGCCTTTATATAGCCGTATCCGAGTCCGGTACCATAGAGATACTGGACGCATCCACATGCCGCTCACTCCGGCAGATATCATTGAACAGCAACGGCCACTCTTCACAGCCGCGCCGCATGACAGCCTCCGGCGGATTTGTGTATGTATGCTGTTTTGACGGGACAGTCACCCGGATAGACACCCTTACCATGATGGCCGACGCCACCATCCGTGTGGGACGTAACCCTGACGGAATATGCTGTGCGGCAGGTAAGCTGTATGTGTCAAACTCCGGAGGACTGGATCCTCAGCATCCCGACAATACCGTTTCAGTGATAGACCTGAACACGTTCACTGAGACCAGACGCATAACGGTTCGCTCCAACCCGGGTAACATATACACCGATGGTACCGGTGTTTACGTGGTATCACGCGGAATATTCAACTACGGCACAATGGATTATGACAGCAGGCTTCACCGCATTGACACTCAGACGGATGAGGTGACCGCCACATTTGATATACCTATCCTCAACATGGACATTGCTGACGGACGGGCCTGGTTCTACGGTTACGGCGCCGGAGGCACCATACAGGTCCTGGACCTTAGCACCGGAAAAGTGACGGACTCTGACTTCATTACTGACGGCACCCGCGTGATGTGTCCCTATTCCATAAAGGTGGAACCCGCCACGCACAAGATTTACGTATGTGACGCCCTTGATTACGTCACACCCGGCTCGCTTCTCTGTTTCAGCCCCGACGGCCGTCTGCTTTACCGCGTACAGGGGATCGGCATCAACCCCAATACGGTTGCTTTCTGGGACGGAAGCGTCACTCTGACCCAATATCAGGGTGAACCGGAAACAACAGGCGATATAGACCGAGTGTTCGAGTATAAGCCCGCCCCGGGTCAGTTCGTGAACCTTCTGCCAAAGTATGAGCCGGGCGATGATGCCGCAAGTATGGCAGCCAAATGTCTGAAAGCCCTGCAGTCAGGCAGTCTGGTTACACTGGGCGCATTCGGGGGATACATAACCGCCGGTTTCAACGCCCCTGTAATGAATCAGGAAGGACCTGATTTCAGGATTGACGGTAACGCCTACGACGGCAATGCGGAGCCGGGTGTAGTCTGGGTAAGTACTGACATGAACTCTAACGGTCTTCCCGATGACCCATGGTATGAGATATGGGGCTCAGAGCAGAAAGAAGGCAGGTCCACACCCGGATATACAGCCACATACAGCAGGCCAGCCACCGATAACGGGGATTCACCATGGATAGGATCCGACGGGCGCACAGGATCTGTCATGCACAACCAGTTCCACAGCCAACCTTATTTTCCGCAATGGTACGGCAGTGAATCCGTATCGTTTACAGCCACTCTGCTGCCTGACAACATTACTTACACGGACGGGATATATGTCATGTCCGCTTTTGGATACGGCTATGTGGACAACCGGCCCAACAGTGCGGAGAACTCCGCATTTGACATAGACTGGGCGGTCAAGCCCGACGGAACCCCTGCCGGTCTCAGCAGCATAGACTTCATAAAGATACAGAATGGAATGATGGGCTGCAACGGTACCACAGGGGAACAGTCAACAGAGGTCTCAGCCATCTATAACCTTAATATCGGCACGGAATGAGGATACAGGTCACATCCATAATCCTGGCGGCCGTGCTGATGTGTTCCTGTCACGGAGGAAGCCAGTTTCAGGCTGAAGGCGGCATAATGAAGCTGGCCAGTCATATAACGGTTCTGGAGACAGCCCACAGCTACAACGTAAAGATAGCTAACCCCTGGCAGAAAGGCTCGCTTCTGCACACCTATACATTCACGGACTCGCTTCCCACTGACTACAGGTTCAGCCGGACCGGAAACACCGTACACGTGCCGCTTGCAAGAGTGGTGGTCATGACCAACAGTCTGGCCCGTCTGATGGTTGAGCTTGGAGCGGAGGATTGCATAGCGGGAGTATGTGAGCCGGAATACATATCCGACAGCCTGATACGGGCCCGTCTGGAAGACGGTACCATAGCTGACTGCGGCAACAGCATGTATCCCACCATAGAGAAAATCATGGAACTGAATCCCGATGCCATTATGGTGTCTCCGTTCGAGCAGACAGGCTACGGCCAGCTTGAGAAACTGGGTATCCCGCTTTTGGAATGTGCTGACTATATGGAGTCTTCGCCACTGGCGCGTGCTGAATGGATGCGGTTCTACGGCCGTCTTTTCGGTGCCGGAAACCGTGCGGACTCCCTGTTCGAAAAGGTAAGCTCTGACTACGGAAATCTGAAAGAGAGAGCATCACGGACATCCTCCCGCCCCAAAGTGATGCTTGATACCCGCAGCGGTTCTGCCTGGTATGTGGCAGGTGGCGAAAGCACTATAGGCAGGATGATAACTGATGCCGGCGCTGAGTACATATTTGGCGATAACAAAAAAAGCGGCTCGGTGCCGCTATCATTTGAAACCGTATTTGAGAAAGCATGTGATGCTGATGTATGGCTGCTCAAGAACAGCGGCTCAGTGAATCTGACATACAGCCTTCTGGAATCAGATTTCAAGTCCTACTCATCATTCAAACCGTTCAGGGAACACAATATATGGGTGTGCAATGTGAATGAGGTTCCTTATTTTGAACTGACATCATTTCACCCTGAGATGCTCCTGGGTGATTTCATATCAATCTTCCACCCCGAACTGGGTGGCGGAGGGCTGTTTTACCATCCGCTTGACGATTAAAATGATCAATAATGTCAGCATCCCAGTATAAGGCGGGCTATGGTGCGGTCAACTGAAGCCTTATACTTGCGTGACCATGTTCCTCCTATGGACATAAGGTAATCCAGCTCCGATACGGAAACTGTATTGCTTCCGTCAGCCGCGGCGGAGAATGCGGCATTCAGGTGTGCCAGCCTGCAGGCAGCATCGATGAAGGTCCTCATCTCATCGGTGCATCCGGTGAAAACAACGGTATCTCCTCTGCGGAAATCCCTTACCATAAAACCATAAGCGAGTTTACGGACCTGATCCTCAAATACTTTGGCCGATACATTCATCCACACTCCCTCAACAAGAGCTACAGGCTTCCCGTCACCTATCAGTGACTTGAGCGCTGACTGGTTGCAGTCAAATGAACAGATGGTAGTCATATTTGTTTTCTTTTAGTTTTCCTATCATTTTCGCCACAAAGATATGTCATCATTCTTATGGGTGAAAATAAAAGGGATATATACGCTAAAAGAGTGACTAAAACCGATATTTAGGGGTGAAAACAGATATATATGGGTGAAATTTATATTAAACAAATTTCGCCCCACATGAATAGGGACCAAAAATTACCCCTATATTTGCATCTGGAACAGTAAAAGACAATTTCTATGCACAAGATTCCGGACTCATATTTCAAAGGTAACATACTGGCATGTTACATCCTTCTCATACCCATGTATGCATTCTTTTTCCTCATAGGGGTCAAGCCTTTCCATCTGGACGACTTCATGCAGGTGACTCAGGAGGAGCTTTCGTTCAGGGCTGCCATAATGGCATCAATTGAACTTGTAGTGGTACTCATAAGCCGCCTTTCCATGCTGCTGGTAAGGAGCAAGCATCAGATCAACTATACTGGATTCATAATATGGGAACTGATGGAAGGATTGTCCATAACCATGTTCTGCACGCTGTTCGTATGGCTTATGGACAAAAGGGTCATGCCCTACACTGAACTGCTTCCAAAAATGTTTGTGATCACATTCACCATACTGCTCTTTCCATACTTCATAGTGGCGCTGTTCTCGGAACTGAAAGACCGGGACAACAGCATTGCAAGGAACAAGATAATAATTGAACGGTATGCTACCGGACAGATAGGTCGCGAGGACAGCACACTTCCTTTCCTGGATGACAAGAAAGCTCTCAAACTGGCCGTTACGGCCAATGCCATCCTCTATGTGGAAGCTGCGGACAACTACGTGAATATTTTCTATCTGAACAATGACAAGCTGGTACGCTTCCCGCTGCGAAACTCCATGAGAGGGATAGAACAGATATGCGAGTCAAACAACATAGTCCGCTGCCACCGCTCCTATTACGTCAACCTGCGCAAGGTAAGGGCTATCCAGAAAGACAAGGAAGGACTGTTTGCCGAACTCACCTACCCCGCTGCTCCGCACATCCCTGTCTCCTCCACCTTTTCAGAGACAGTTACAGGCAAGTTCTCAACCCTCATGAACTGAGGATAGGGGCATATCATTTCTTCCTGCGCCCACGCATTCTCTCCGCAGCCTCTTCTATGTCGGACCTGATGTCACGTACCGCAACCCTTACGTTACGTACGTTACGGCGGGCACGTGCACGCATGGCCAGCACGAACTCAATACCTGGCATCTTGTCTGACCTGTACAGACGTTCATAGATGAAGAGTGATATCATGAAATAGGCAGCGGTCTGTATCCATAATGCAATCAGCTCATAACGCACATCCTGCAGGAGAGCTCCCGTGGTGTTGATGCGGGCAAAACCGTTCACGCCCTGAGTGGAGGGGAATATCTGTGCGAAAACTCTCCAGAAAGCGGGCATATTGGATGTAGGCCAGGATATACCGCTCATGAAGATGAGCGGAACTGACACGAACACGAACAGCAGGAAACAGGATTCCCTGTCCCTGACAAAGAAGGATATGCTGATGGCGAAAAAGATACTGGCCAGCAGGAAGGGTATTACGAACGTCACCAGTGTAGGCAGCTTCCACAGCTGGGGCATATGGAAGAGCCACGGGACAACGCAAAGTACATATGTGGCGGTTAATCCATATACCAGCAGATAGGCCAAAGCCTTACCTCCCAGCACTGTTATGGGATTATCATATTCATGTCCCAGCACCAGCTCTCCCCTGCGACGGCGCTCCTCCTCCGTTCCGGCCATCATGGCTACGCCCAGCACCAGAGTCTGCTGCAGCACCAGTATAAGCACAGCAGGTATAAGGAATCCCTGGAAACCGTTCGTGGGATTGAACATGGTCACATACTCGTTCTCAATAGGCATGGTCATGACCTCCTTCTCGCGGTCTGACATACCGGAGAGCCTGACCATCTGGATATCGCGGTTCATCTCCAGCGATACCATCGTACAGCCGCTCAGCATGGCCTTATAATAGAGCAGGCCACTCATGTCACAATAGAGGTTGATGGTTGCCTGACGCCCCTCCTGCAGCGTACGGTCCAGATCTGAAGGTATGTAAATCACACCGTATGCCTTGTGTCTGTGGAGCAGGTTACGGGCCTCCTCCATATCGGAACAGTAGGATATTATCCTGAGGTCAGGGGTGGCATCGCTCTTGCGCAGGAACTCACGGCTGGTGGTACTGCGGCAATCATCGACAGCCACTACAGGGACCTCGTGAACCACCTCTCGACCGTACAGATAGGCATAAAGCAGCGGATAGAGTAGCGGCACCACTATAAAGAACACCAGCACGCCCACATCGGACACTGTCTTGCGGAGTTCTTTTCCACACACGTCAAGCATATCTTTTATCCACATACAGTTACTTCATTTTAAGGTAGATAAGTATATTCATGAGCCGCCTTGCGCAGCAGGCTTATGTCCACCAGCGGCAATATGAGAAACGCCACAAGGGCAGTATAGAACCAGGCTGAATAGACCATGGGTATTCCGTTCAGGGCCTGATCCACATATATCAGGAAATAGTACCGGAGCGGAAACAGGTATGACAGAGCCTGAAGCGCTTCCGGCATTCCCATTACAGGGAACGAGAATCCGCTGATAGGTATGGATAGCACACCCCACAGGGTGCAGAGACTGAGTGACCAGCGCAGAGAGGGTATGGCCGAAGCTATGAACACCGCAAAACCCTGTGATGCCAGGATGAGCAGCTGGGCAGCCAGCAGCATAGGCCACAAACCGTTATTGGCGGGGAAACCAAGATAACCGTAGAGTATCACTATATACACCAGCGCCATGAACGAGAACACTACTGTCTGAGGGAAAAGCTTGGCGCTGACAGCCTTAAGGACATTGTCACCGGCCATCTCCATCCACTTTCCGGCAGTGCCGTCCTTGAGTTCGGAATGGATACTGAAACAGGTCACCATAAGCACCATAAGCACAAGTACGGCTGGCAGCATGGTGTTACTAAGATAGACATTGTAGTTAAGCCACGGATTACCCAAGGCATGCATATCCATCTTGATGGGCTGCAGGAAACCCATGGCCTGGTCCATATTGGCACCGCGGGCTGTCAGCACCTCACGCCCCACTGCCGCTGATGCCATTACGGCCATCGTCTTCATGTCACGGTACAGCAGTGAAGACGGAATGAGATATGTGGCGTTGGTATATATGGATATTTTGGGCTGTTCCTGGGATGAAGCCTTATCCTGTGTGCCCCTGGGAATATAGAAGAATCCGTATATCTCATTCCTCTGCATAGCCTCACGGGCCTCGGCAAAGTTAGAGTACTGCCTGACTATCTCGGTCTGCTGATAGGAGTCAAGATTACGGATTATGGAGCGTGATACAGCCGTGTTATCCTCATCGACGACTCCAGCGGGCAGGCTCTCCGGCAGTCCCTCCTTCATAAGGGTTGTGAAGAAGATAAAGCAGAAGAGCGGAGCAAAGACCATGCTGAGTCCGTAAAGCGGACGCGAGTACATACGTGATGACTCACGCTTTACAATTGCCCAGAATCCTGATTTACCAGACATAGTCAGAGGCTTTATTTCCTGTCTATGATTACAGTCATTCCGGGACGCAGGTTCTCAACCTTATCCTGCGGTATGGCGCGGACCTCGAATGTCTTGAGGTCATACTGGCCGTTAACCTTGGTGGCCTTCCATGCGGCGTATGACCCCAGGTCACGCATATAGGTAACCTTAACCGGAACGGTCTTGCCCAAAGCCGGAATGTAAGCGTCACGCACAGCACCCATGGTGAGGTCCTGAATCAGGTCTTCACGGACATTGAATGTGACCCACATGTCACTTGTAACGGCTATGTTCATTATGGGAGCGCCTGTGCCGACCAGCTCACCCACCATCGGGAAAATCTCGCTTACTTCACCGTCCAATGATGCGGTCAGGACCGTTTCGTCAATATATGAGTTCACTTCGGCCACAACGCCTTCAGCCTGACGCATCTGAGCGGCAGCCATCTCCCTAACCTCCTTCTCGGCACCGTTCACAGCCATATCATATTGTGATTTGGCAGCCCTCTCAGTAGCTACTGCGGCATCATACTGAGCCTTGGCCTCATCACGTTTCTGTTCACTTACCACACCCTCCTTGAAGAGGTTTTCCACACGACGATAGGATTTCTCATATATATCAAGACCTGCCTTGGCTTTCTGCCAAAGCTCATACGCGCCTTGTATCTGCTCCTCACGGGCACCTTTCTGTGCCTTTGCGTTCTGTGCGGTTGCAGCACTCAGGACAGCCTCTGCCTGAGCCTGCTTGGCACTGATATCAGGAGTATCAAGTATGGCAAGAGTATCGCCTGCCTTCACCTGCTGTCCTTCCTGCACCAGTATTCTCAGGATTCGTCCGGGAACCTTGCTTGACACGCGGTACTCGTTCACCTCGGCCTGCCCCTGGACTATCTCCGCATCACGGTGGTTGAAGGTATATATTCCCACCGCACATACAATCACGATAACCACTGCAAATGCTGTCAGGGACAGCACAATGTTCATTTTCTGTGTCTTGTTGTCCATATCTTTATGTTTTTATCGTTTCATCGGATCATTTAAGCTGACCTGTGGCCTGTCGCAGATATATGGTGGCCATGATACGATCTATCCGGGCGTCTATTTCCTCAGAGTGGGCCTGAAGCCATGCAGTCTGTGCAGCAAGTACGAGCGATGACTCAACAACGCCCTCCTTGAAACCTATATTGGCCACACGCAGGTTCTCCTCAGCGTTTTCCATATTCCTGAGCGCCATCTCAAGGCGGGAATCAGCCTCAGCAATCTTCCTCTCATACTGGCTGACCTGCAGCGACACCTTACCCCGTGCATCCTCCAGCTGGTATTGTGTGAGCAGCACATCTGATTTGGCACGGCGGTACTTATTTGATCCCTCGCCGAAATGGAAGACCGGAATCTTGGCCACCACGCCCACATTCCATATCCCGTGGAAGTCATTAGCCAGGCCGTTATGAGCAGACGGATTGGTCACCAGATAATTACCCATCAATGCCACAGTGGGCAGATAATCAGCCAGTACTATCCTGGATTTCATGTCATACATGTTAACGGCCAGTTGCAGGCTCTTGAGTTCGGGACGATTCTCGTAGAGATCCTCCTGCGTGTAAGTCACCTCATCCACAGGAATGTCCAAGGTCTCGTTCATCTCATCCTTCAGCATTATATCGGAGTCAATGGGCATTCCGCACAGCTGGCAGAGAAGCATCTTGGAGAGTGCCAGGCCGTTCAGGGCCTTGATACGGCTCATCTCAGCCTCATTCAGCTTGACCTTAACGGACAGTTGGTCCGATGCGGTGGCCACACCCTCCTGCTTCATTATCTCCACGTTCCTGTCCATCTGCCTCAGCAACTCTACATAGCGGTCAGTGAGGCGAAGTTTGTTAGCTACTGACACTATCTGCCAATAGGCCTCATCCACGGTCACCAGCACTTTCTGGTCTTCACCGCTCAGCTGTGTCTCCGCCAGTTCCTTAGCGTAAGCCGCCACCTTATTGTATGCGCGTATCTTACCCCCCACGTAGATAGGCTCCTCTACCGTTATGGCCCCCACATATACATTATGTATGTCCACAGACAGATTGTCCGACAATTCCTGGCCGATACTGTTGAGTGTTCCCTCCACATCGGCAGCGTCCATCTTCCCGACCATATAATTCACGGTATTCTTTACTGTTGCATCATTCATATACAACAAAAGGAAATCGGGATCAGTCATGAGGGCATTCTGTACTCCCGTTGTCAATGATGTTCCCATACCTGACAGAGCGTTTCTCTGGTCTTCGCTGGCCAGATTGAGATTATCGCTGTTGTACAGGTACATTCCCAAGGCCGACACTTTGGGAAGATAGTTGGCGAAAGCCGTCCTGCTGTCGTACTCGGCAGCAGCAACCTTCTCCCTGGCCATCTTGGACTGGGCGTTGTTCTCAAGAGCCATCTCCCTGCACTCCTCAAGTGAGAGTACTGTCTGGGAGGACACCGGAACAAATGGGAGAACCGTGCATACCACCATCAGAATTCTGCTGTAATGTTTCATATTTTCTTGTTTTGTCTTCCTTTTTTCAATTCGGGTGCAAAAGTAATGCCAATACACGTATCAGAAATAACCTTTTTACACACTATTTATAACTATTGGTCGAAAATAACAACTTTTAGGAACTATTATCAATAAAAAGTATTACTTTTGGCACAATCAAAAGAAACAAGAAAATGGATACGTATTCAGAGACGCTCATTACGCCTTCCAAAATCAAGCAGATGATTCCGTCTGACATTTCAATCGGCATAGGTGATGATTTCTTCATATCACGCCTTCAGGAAAGGCCCCAGTACCAATATCTGCGTTATCCGTTCCGCGTGGACTGCTTTATGGCAGCATACTGCGTGGAGGGCTCGGTTGACTGCTCCATCAACCTGAATGAGTACCATCTTACCAGTGGCACTCTGCTTCTGATAACGCCTGGTAACATGGTGAAGAGCACCCAACCTGAAGAGATTGCCCAGAACCTTCGTGTAACACTAATCTGCGCCTCCTCCTCTTTCATAACGAATATCGGCATTAACCCCAGCAAGTTTTTCATTGAGGCTGTGGAGGTGCTGAAAGACCCCTGCATCCATCTCTCTTCCGATGAAGAGGAGATGCTGCACAAGTATGTCAATCTGGCACTTGACGTAACCAAGACCAATCACCAGTTTGTAAAGGAGAGCATCGGTGGCTTGGTATCATCAGTGTTCTACCAGTTTGCAGGATTCCTGGCCGAATCCAAGCGCCGTGAGGAGATGGAAGCCCCGGCACGCACCACACGTCAGCGTCAGATGCTGGAGCAGTTCATTAAGCTGGCCGTAAACGATCATTCAAAAGAGCATCTGGTGGGCTATTATGCCGACAAAATGTGCGTAACTCCAAAATATCTCTCCAAGATTGTAAAGGAGACAAGCGGCCGTTCCGTCCCGCAATGGCTCAATGAACTGCTCATTCTGGACGCCAAGAACATGCTGCGCCACACAGACATGACCATAAAGGAGATTTCAACCAGCCTCAATTTCCCCAGCCAGTCGTTTTTCTTCCGTTTCTTCAAGAACCACACCGGACTGACTCCGAGGCAGTACCGCGAGGAGTAATTACACTGGCCCGTTTGTCCCGCACTGCAATGTGATGATGCCGGTGATAACGGCCACCGCAACGTTAATCAGCTTGGCTTTGAGGAAAGAGGCGCGGCTTTCAGCCAACAGGGGCAGCGATGCGTGACCGTCCTGACTTATACAGCTGGCCAGCAATACCGGCAGAGGCACAACTCCGGCGGCATAAAGTGATACGAATATCAGATGCGGTCCGGACTCCGGTATGATACCTACTGCCGCTGCCAGCAGGATCATGAGGATTGTATTGTCACTTATCCATGAAGCTATTTCAAATCCGGACATAAGCAGGCCCAGCAGCAGAATTGTTCCGAATGTCCAAATGAATATGGAGGGCAGATGACGCACCACTATGTGCTCCCACAGATGCTCATCCACGAAATGGTCATTTCCGGACAGCAACACTCCTATAACACCCAAGCTGAAGGCCGCGAACAGCCAGTACATCCATTCCTCCGACAGCAGTCCGAACCCGCCTGTCACTTCCGCTTCAAGACCGGCAACCCCGGTATCATCGACATCAAGCCAACCTTTCAGCAGGACACACAGGAACAACATCACACCGAAAAGCATCAGTAAACGTTTCCTTCCAAAATGACGGGTATGATTATGTTCCTCCTCCTGTTCCCGGTCCTCGTCATGCACGTTCATCGAGTGGCAACCTTCATATCTGCTGTGAAAGAGGTCTACCAGCAGACCTACGACAACCGCCACCACAAATAGTATCAGGAATATCCAGGCTGAACGGCCGGGAAACATGGCCAGCATCACGAACGCCTCATCGCCCGATGAGGCAATCATCATGGCAGTAAGTGCTCCGAAACTTATCAGCCCGTGGGTATATAGAGAGACTGACGCGAATCCGCCCATGCACCCGGGTATGGTACCCAGCAGGGCCGACAGCAGCACCTGCCCCACCCGGCGATTACGCAAGCCGCTGAACATGCGTCCGTCAGAACGCACGTTGAACACCTCTATGAGCATCATCATAATAACCACCAGTCCTGTCACAAGGACAGCGGTACACAGTGACTCTGTCAGAATCTCAAGCATCAGCCTTTATTTGAACAGATACTGTGCAAACTCATGTAGCGACTTACGCCACACCTGCCACTCGTGGTCACCGGGATATGAATTGAACCTGACATCCACGCCACCGTCACGCATTTTCCTTACAATATTGCGGGTGTATTCTATGCGCGGGTCCTGCTCGCCGCAACTGAGGAAGAACACGTCGAACTGCCTGTTGAAGCTCTTAGTGTCTGTCATCATGCCCGGCACCTCAGTCTCAAGGTCAAAGTTCGATGCTCCGGATATCCCACCGAACATTCCTGTTGAGAACACACCAACATTGGCAAACACCTCCGGATCACGCAGTCCAATGTAGAATGACTGACCGCCACCCATTGAGAGTCCGCACATGGCGCGGCTCTTGCGGTCTTTCCTTACGCGATAGGTCTTCTCCACAAAGGGTATGATGTTGTCTATCATCTCAGAGCGGAATGTCTGCATCCCCTGCCAGCTGTAACCGCCGCCCATACCGCCGCTACGTGACTGGACATTACTGTTGGAACTGACTATTATCATGGGGACAGCCTTACCTGCGGCAATAAGGTTGTCCATGATCTGAGCCGTACGTCCCTGCTCCATCCAACCGCGATGATCCTCACCGCCTCCATGCTGGATATAGACCACAGGATAATCCTGCCTGCCTTCATTGTAACCTGCCGGTGTATAGACCATAAGCGGACGCCAGGCTTCCTCCACATTTGAGTAATAATAAACCATGCGTACCTCACCGTGCGGCACATCCTGCACCTCAAACACATCCATCCCCTTTTCCGTTATCTCTATGGCGCTTGACCATCGACTGCATCCGTAGAATGTCCGGCTGGCTGGATCAGCCACCGATACGTTGTCAATGAACAGGTTATAATAGTGGAATCCAGGTACCTGAGGTTTTGTGGTAACAGTCCATACTCCGTTCTCACCCTTGGTCATATCATACCTGGTACCCCCCAGATCAATCTGAACGTTACCGGCCTGCGGAGCCTGGACACGGAACATAACGCTGTTATCAGCCAGTACACGCGGATAACCGCTACGGTTTATGTTGGTAACGGGAGAGTATGAACCCTCGGGAAAACCCTCCATCCGCGGTCTCTGAGCTGCCATCTCAATGCTGAATAAAGCCGTTATCAGCACGGCCGTAATAAATTTGACTGTTCTCATAATTACAATTGGTTATGTCTGTTTTTTAACAATACGTAAAGGATTACCGGAGCACCTATGGCTGGCGTTATGGCGTTGAGCGGAATAAGTCCGCGGTTACCCGGAATTGAACTGAGCACATTACACAGAAGCGCCACTACGGCACCCGTCAGGATAGTGACAGGCATCAGGCTTCTATGATTACTGGACTGAAGCATCAGCCTGCCAATATGCGGCACAGCCAGTCCTATGAACGATACCGGCCCGCAATAAGCTGTTATGATGGCCACCAGCAGACTGGTGGAGAGAAGCAGCAGGTTACGGGTACGGATTATGTTGACACCCAGGTTCTCAGCATACATATCGCCCAGCAGCAGTGCATTGAGCGGCTTTATAAGCGAGACCGCAATAAGCAGCCCCACCGCTGACACGATGCAATAGACCGGCAGCTGTCCCACGGAGACCCCACTGAAATTACCCATACCCCACATAGTGTAAGAATGGACACCTTCAGCCGTAGAGAAAAAGTTGAGCAGTGAGATGAGGGCCGATGCCAGATAACTCACCATCACACCCACAATGAGCAGCATTACCGGATTCCTGAGTCTGGTAGATAGGAAAAGCACCAGGGCTGTTACAGCCAATGCTCCCGTGAAGGCTCCCAATATCACCGATACCGATCCGCCCAACGTGAGATTGCCCATAGTAAGGTTACCGCCAAAGAGCAGCATGACCAGAGCCACACCCAGACCGGCACCGCCGTTAATACCCAAAATATCCGGACCGGCCAGAGGATTGCGGAACGAGGTCTGCAGCATTAGTCCCGATGCCGCAAGTGAAGCGCCTGCCAGCAGTGCAGTGACAGCCGACGGAAGACGTGATTCACGGATTATGAAATCCCAGCTCTCACGGCTGGCGCCCCCACCGGAAAGTGACGCAATCACATCCCGCAGCGGAATATGCACCGTACCGAAACATATATTGAGGAAGAACAGCACCATCACGCCGGCCACAAGAGCCGCAGTAAGACAAACCTGTTTCCTCCTCTCCTTACTCATAACAGTTGTATTTGATTACAAAAGTAATGAAAAAACATTTTCAAATTAAACTATGAAGTCACAGCTAAATTCATAGCTATTGAGTAATTTTGGAATCAATATCTGAAAAGGAAAGATGACGTATTATACTGTAGCGGAGCATCTGTTTGGCGTTAAGTCTGATGAGAATATGACATCTCTCATGGCTAACTACAGGCCATTCATTACCGATGATGTCACAGGGGCTGAGGAATTGTTCACGCTGACTGTCCTTCAAGGCGGGCCGATAAGCTACACTGAGGAATGGAGGCAGGAAGATGAGGGGCAGGAAACCATATGCGGACACACTGGACAGGATGAACCGCTATTTGAGTTCCGATGGGCCGGCTGCACGGCAGGATGGCTGGTATGCACGCCCGGATATCGCAATGGAACGCTTTATCTGAGCGGGTTCCAGACCAAGGCGGCGCTTGACAACGCGCTCATGATAATGTTCGCTATGGCATCGGCCTGCACGGGGACCGTGCTGTTCCACGCCGCCGCAGTGAGTCTGGACGGACACGGATACATGTTCTTAGGCAAGAGCGGAACGGGCAAGAGCACTCATGCCAGACTCTGGCTTGAGCATATTCCCGGTACAGAGCTTATGAACGATGACAACCCTGCTGTGCGCATAAAAGACGGCACCGCTGTGGTCTATGGCACCCCCTGGAGCGGTAAGACTCCATGCTATCGCAATGTGAGCGCTCCGCTGGGCGGCATTGTGCTGCTCAGCCAGGCTCCATATAACCGCATAGTACCACTTACTGGCATTGGCGCCTACGCCGCCATCGTTCCCAGCATATCGGGCAAGAGGTGGGATCCAAAGATAGCCGACGGCCTTCATGATACTGAGGACAAGATAGCCGGAACGGTTACGGTATGGCATCTGGACTGTCTGCCTGATGCCGATGCAGCCCATCTGTGTAAAGATACAATAGCCTTATGACCGATGACGTTATAATACAGGAGGCTGTCCGTCTGGTACAGGATGGAGTAAGCGTTACATTTCCGGTAAAGGGCCGCAGCATGATACCGTTCATAATTGGCGGACGTGATAGTGTGGTGCTGCAAAAGCCTGATGACCTCAAGATAGGACATGTAGTGCTGGCCGAAATAGGCCCGGAACGGTATGTGGTACACCGCATAATAGGCATTCAACAGAACAACGGCCGCATAATACTGATGGGCGACGGTAACATCCAGGGCACAGAGAGCTGCAGCAGGGAGAACGTTCTGGCACGCGTCACCCATGTGGTGGACCAGGACGGCCATCGCAGTACACTTGAATCCGGATGGCAGATGTTCAAGGCCAGAATCTGGTACATGATGCGTCCGTTCCGCAGGATTATACTGGCCGTATTAAGAAGAGTAAACAAGAAGTACGCTATATGAAGATTAAGAAAGGATTTGTACTGCGCACAGTGTGCGGTGAGAACGTAATTGTGGGTGAGGGACTCGATGCCATAAACTTTGGCCGCATGCTCAGTCTCAACGAGACTGCCGCATGGCTCTGGAAACAGGCTCAGCAGCAGGGCGATTTTACTGCCCAAAGCCTTACCGATGCCCTCTGCTCGGAGTATGAAGTAACCCCGGAGCAGGCTCTGGCTGACGTTAAAGAGACTATGGACAACTGGAGCAAGCTGGGGGTTATTGAATGAAATACGTAAGCTGGATTTGGCGTAACACACAGGGCATCCGCCTCAACACGGCGGTGCGCATCGTGACAGGAACAGTGCAGGTAGCGCTGGGACTCATGATGGTCTGGCTCAGCCGCCGGTTCATTGATGAAACCATCCGCACCGGATCAGCCCGTGACGTAACGCTCATGTGTATCTTGCTGGTGCTGACCGTTGTGGGCGGGGTTCTGCTGCGTCAGGTCTATTTCCTGCTCACCACAAAGGCCGGAATCCATCAGACCAACACACTCAGGCTGCGTATGTTCAGCAGCCTGTTCCGCCGCCAGCTCTATGAGGACAAGGAGATTCACTCCGGTGACATCAGTTCCCGCCTTACCAAGGATATTGAGGTGGTATCCGAAACCACAACCGAGACCCTGCCACAGATGTGCATCACCTGCATACAGCTGGTAGGCGCATTCCTGCTGCTGCATTATTTTGACCGATGGCTGGCCTGGGCGCTGCTCATATTGACGCCGCTTGCCATACTCATGGCCAAGTTCATCGGTCGTAAACTCCGTCAGATGACACTCGATATCCGTCAGGACGAGAGCCGCATACAGATGCAGGTGCAGGAGGGCATGGAGAACAACGCCGTGCTTCGCGCCATGGGCAGTGAGGAGTGGATGACCGACCGTCTGGACACCATGCAGCAGCAGCTCAAGGGCAACATAATGCGCCGCACCCGCTTTACCATCATGATACGCATCATACTGGGCAGCGCATTCGGCCTGGGTTACCTGCTGGCATTCGTATGGGGAGGTCTGCAACTGCGTAACGGCGCCATCACATTCGGTATAATGACATCATTCCTGCAATTGGTAGGTCAGATACAGCATCCCGTAATGCAGCTGCTCAACCTGGTACCGCAGGTAATACACTCCACCGCCAGCATAGACCGTCTGCATGAACTTGAAACCCTTGAAACCGGGCCCGATGCCTCAACGCTGCATCCCACCCTGAGCGGCATCCGGTTTGATAACGTGAACTTCCGGTACGCAGGCGGTGACCGTCAGATACTCTCCGCCTTTACGCATGATTTCCGCCCAGGCACCAAGACCGCCCTCATGGGCGAGACCGGAATAGGCAAGACCACCCTGTTCCGCCTCATGCTGGGATTCATCGGTCCCCAGAGCGGCAGCATCAGCCTTTATGGAACGGACGGCAGCACCATGCCTGCAGGCGCCCAGACCCGCCCCGACTTTGTGTTCGTGCCCCAGGGCAACACCCTTATGAGCGGCAGCATCCGGTTTAATATGCAGGTGGCCAACCCGGATGCATCGGACAATCATATAAAAGAAGCCCTGCACACCGCCTGCGCTGATTTTGTAATGGAACTGCCCGACGGACTGGACACCCAGTTGGGCGAGCGCGGCAGCGGTCTGAGTGAAGGCCAGGCCCAACGTATTGCCATAGCCCGCGGCCTGCTGCGACCCGGCAGCATACTGCTACTGGATGAGATTAGCTCATCATTGGACCCCGAAACCGAGTCAGAACTCTACCGCCGCCTCTTCCAGGCCCACCCCGGCAAGACCATGATATTCATCACCCACCGCCAGGCAGTGACCACCCTTTGCGACTCAACCCTCGCCCTCTGACACAGAAGGATCAGTTTCCTGGGTCATGTGTCACAAGATGCAAAATCCAGTCTGCCAACGGATTGGGGATGCTTATAGCCCACCGTTTTCCTGCAGATTGTTCATTGATATGCGTATGCGGCGCTCGGGACTATATTTCTCAGTATAGACAGAGAGGCTCCTGCCTGCAGTAACATTGGCTTGCGTCTGGGTGATTCCTTCCATTTCAGGAATGTCCCAATAATGTCGCTTTCTATCCTCATAGTTTACAATTAAGTGCAGAAAAATGTATCGACACAACACTTATCTGCATTTATTTGCATAAATAGAATTCTTTCCGCAACTAGCCAAACTATGGGACACAAAAGTATCAGTTCCCTGTGTTACTGTATCACTAATAGTGTTCAGTATATTGAATACCCCTCTAGCTCTTTGGTTTTTTGTATTGACACAAAACTTCCTGTGTCAAAAACGACGCATTAGGATCAGTTCCCAATGCGTCGTTAATGCGTCAACCGAGGCCATCACCCTCTACTCACAAAAGGATTGGATTCCTGTGTCAAGCCAGTCTTTCGTCTGCTCCAGTCGTCAGACCAGGTACCTGTCCAAATTCACCGCCCCATCTTAACGGGTCGGGGTCACTTGCACACAGAATGTTGGTAGCCTCAATGTCTATAACCTGAGTCAGGGGTTTGCTGTATGTCTTTTTCATAATGCGTTCTGTTTGGGATTGAAGACTTAGGTTATCACTCGTTGATCAGCACTTTCTTACCGTTGCTGTTCAGGTACATACCCGGAACGGAGGTATTACCTTCTATGGGGCGGCCGCTCATATCATACCACTGCTCTATCGTTACATCGCCGGAAGTGGTGTCAATGGCGCCAACTGCGGTCATCAATCCTTCCCTGCCTATCAGACGCACGGTTATGCGGGCCGGTATCTCATTTGTCTGAGCGCGTCTGGACGGTGACTGTAATGCGCTGTTACTGCCGGAGTATGTAAGGAATGCACGGAACGGCTGTATGTAAGCACCGGCGGCAGCCTTTACAAACTGGCCGGCTTCAACCTCATTCTGTCCGTCAGCTGCAGTACCTGCATAGGCAGCAAATCCGAATACGGTTCCGCTAAACGGATTTGATTCAGATTTATCTGATGCGTAATCCAGACGGCTGTAAGTTCCGTTGAATGTCCATTCACTGCTGATGGTCGCACTGGCTTCAATAGATGCAGGCACGTTGTCTATAGTACCACTAAATAAAACGGGACCATCATTGTCGGGCAGGAACAGATACGGAGTGTTTGCTACGGTAGCAGTAACCAGATTGGCATCAGGCGAAGCGTCCTGCATGGTGGCAACCCAGCCATCACTGCTGTCATAAGTCACATCAACAAACTCATAGACCTTGCCTCCACTGATGCTTGTCATAGCAAACGGCAGGCAGACGGTCGATGCCTTACCCGCAGTAAACGTACGCTCAAACTGCACATCCAGCTGGCTTACGCCTGTGAATGATGAGAGCGCAGATGTACCATCGGCCTCTTTCAGGGTAACAAACTTGTCGTCAGGGGAAATCTTAATGATATACGGTTCTGTCCTTGAGCCTGTAATACCGTTGAATGTGTATATCAAATTATCATCCACCTCATAGGTATAACCGTCATCTTTTAAGAATACCTTAAAGAATATAGGTTCACCGGTACTGTTTCCGAACACCGTCAGATAAGTTACCCCGGGATTACCGGAATCTGTAGGAGAACCTTTACCTCGCAGCTCATTGCCTGAATAAACAGCTACTATAACATTTTGAAGCATATCTCCAGATTCATTGGTAACCTTTACTGACATCATCATGTTGCCATAGTATGCGTATGGATTAACTTCAGGAAACGGATCTACGGAATCAGCCCAAAGGCCGGCACTCCACATCAGGAGTACCAGCACTGGGGCTAACCGTTTTGTAAAAACTATAAATCTCATCTTGCAATATGCTTTTGTCCGTTGATAATGAGGATTTCGTTTTTCTGGACAGACTGAGAATCCGGAGTCACCTTTCTACCCTGCATGTCATAAATTGACTCAGAATTTTCATCAATTCCTGAATAATCTGCCAATCTTATGATGAACGGATTAAGGGGAGTGCCTAAGATTGCATCGGTCTCATAAAGAACCGTTTCTTCAGAATCTATTATATCTGTTCCGTGTACAATCTTAAATGTGAGTGTTGCCACATCGTCGCCAGGTATGGTAAGATATGCTATACCTGACTGGTTTGTAACAGCAACAGCACGACATTCATCTCCGGCAAATACTGCAATTTCAACATTTGCCACTGGTGTCTTTCCGCTAATAACCTTGGCTGCCATAATGGCATTACCCGAATACATACGGAAGTCAACAGGACTGAAAGTATTTGTGCTGTTATCTGAACCTTGGGCAGATGTTATAGCAGGAGCACGACGTGAAGCGTGAAAAACGGGTGTTGAGCTGTAGTTGAAACTTCTCGCATCGTTTGTTGTACTCTTAACCATATATCCTACGCCAGGCTCCATCATAAGCAGCGATCCGTTCCAGATTCCATTGTCATAGTATGTCACTCCAGTCTGTCCCTTCAGGATATCATCTGATTCAGGTGACATATCGGCCATGGCATCGGTAACAGAAACCACCTGACGGCCGTAGTAACCAATCCAGTTCCAGCCTTTATGTACAGTTATCATGTTTGTTTCCTCATTGACAGGAGTGCCGACTATGCGCAGTGTGCAGTCTTTTTTCATCTTTATAGCATACATCTGTGTGTTTGTCAGACTGGACAAATTACCTCCAAGTGTTCCGTTTTCGTAAGTGAGCCAACCGCTGTTCTGACTCTTGATTGCCTCCACATCGTCAATGATTCCGGCTATGACATCGGTTGTATTCATTGAGCCCGGTGTCACATAAAGTGACAGCCAGTTCCAACCGGCCTTTAGCTTAGTTGACTGCTCTATAAGGTCCTGTACAGCAAGTATGACAGGTTCGTCATATTTTCCCTTCAAAACAAACTGCTGGAATTTGATGTCATTATCGGGTGTTACAACAGGATAGAGTATTCCGGTTGAAGCATCGTATGCACGGAATGTCACGTCCTTTTCTTCATCTGAAGTATTGCCGTATATGTCCATAGTAACATAATAGGTATCAAAACGGTCATTGTAAACAGGATGTGCCAATCCGCGGCATTCCTCACCTATAAAGGCAGCTACTATATCATCTGAATCATCCATAGGTATATTGTCAAGCTCCACACGGCCTATCACGTTCATAGAGTTCTCATAAGCCTGAGGATTGACATTCCAATCAGGTACCTGACCGGTTACCGTAACGTTGAGTATCAGCGGTGTCTCAATTCCGTTGTTGCTCTTAAGATAGACTGTCTCCTGATATTTTCCTATTGAAGTGGCTGGGCTGACTGTAAATGTTATCTTTGACTGAGCCAGCGGGTTGGTTGTACCGTATTCGCTGCTTGTAGTGAGCCATGAAGGCAGACCGCTCAGACTCCACATCTGCTGTGTGCCGCTCTTGTTTACTATGGTAGCGGTTACACTGCTCTCATCCTTAACCTCCTGTTTAATGTTGAGTTCTTCCTCATCCCAAACAAGCTCCTTGCGGTTAACGAATGCACTCCAGACTGCAGGAACAGAATAGTTACCGTTCTCATCACGTACGTCACGTACAGTGAAGTTTAGTGTGCAGCCCTCAATGATGGCGGGATCCTCATCAATGTTGATGACAATCTTCTCGTTGCTGGCTACGAATGTAAAGCTTACATTAGTCTCAGTAGGCTTCTGACGCATTGCAGGTGCCTCATCAGAATAAGTGATAGTTGTTGAAGGTACAGTAGCATTCAATGTAGTGTACAGTGCTGCTGTGCTTAAAGTATCACAAAGGTCAGTGGCATAACCTACTGATACCACCTGATTACCCTCATCAAGAGTCTGTTTCTCAAACGGATAGTAAGCCACAAGACCGTCCTCGCTGCCTGTCAGGCGTACCTTGCGGTTCTTGATGAGCATTTCACCGTTCATGGTAGCATTCCAGATACGTACCTCATCAATCTGTCCGTTGAAATAGCGCTCATATGAGTAAATTCCGGTCTCAGCTGATACTGTAGTTCTATGTACACCCATCAGCAGACTGTTGGTATTAATAGAACCCACATTGTCGGAGTTGGTTGTAAAACGACGTACTCCGTCAACATAGACAGCTGTTGCACCCTGACGCAGCACATTCACTGCTATGTGATGCCAAGCGTTATCAGTAAGATCTTCCGCATTTGTAGCCATGGTCAAAGCAGCATCATTGTAGACACTCTTGCCTGTGAGTTGCAGCTTGCCGTCGGCAGTAACCGAAAGACCTATTTCACCCATCTGCATAATCTGCTGGTCAACACTTTGCTTGGCACCGCGCATCCAGAACTCAATAGCATAGTCATCATCAACGCATACAGGGAGTCTAGATGCATCAATGCTCAGATAGTGCTGACCATCCAAAACAACGCTCTTATTGGCATTATTGAGATACCATGTGGCATTCGCCATAGTCATATGACGGTTGCGTGAGTAGTCACGTATGCTTGTACCCTCACCCTCGTCCATCTTCCAGTAACCAATCAGATGGCGTGTCGACGGATTCTTGGTTATGCTACGGTTAAGCAGAGCTGTTGTCATATCATGTGCCTCATCCCAAAGCAACAGTTCATGTATCGAACCGGTAATGTTCTTACCTACTGCAAGAGTACCGTTTCCATTATACTTGACAACAGCTACATCTTCAAACAGCTTGATTTCATATGCATCATAAGCCACATTGGCATTCAGGATACCACCGGTCGAAGTGTTCTTGAAACTCAAGGTCAGGAATGCCCACTTGCCGATAGGAATGGTATTCTCGGATGTATATGTCTGTCCTGCAATATTAACTGTCAGCTTATTGTCTGCAGTAATACCTGCAGCAAATCTGGCTGTACCGCTACCATGACTTAGCAAAGTACCGGCACCGGCAGAAAGATTAACCCATGTATCAAATGAGAAATCCTTACCGGCCAGGTTGATATTGGCCTCAGTTGCAGCAGTTGCAGCAGTAGTATTCTGCATACTCATAGCGGTCCAATGAGCTACCGGTGCGCCATTCAGAACACCAGTTACCTTGAAATTGGCGGCCTTAGTCAGTTCACCCTTCAGGATAATATCATTGAAAGTTACGCTCAGGTCATCACCTATATTAAGGATACCGTTTGAAGGCTCAGGCTGTCCAAGCGGAGTAGGACGTTGCATATCCTTGACTATCGAAAGCTCCTGGCTGTAGCGGTAAACCTCATCCTTACCGTATGTACTGACAGAAACCACCCGGAATGTGTAGTTGCCATCGGAGTAATCCTCCATAGGCAGAGTGTATTCGACACTAGATTTGGCCGGCAGTTCCAACTGATTGCCGGTAGGCTGACCAGTTACGTATTCATCCAGTTGTATCCAATCTGTTGCGCCCTGTATCTTATACTGCAGACGGAATGCTTTCAGGTTCTTGTAGTTACGATCAAAGTCCTTAAACGTCAGCACAAGATTAGTGCCAGTCTCAGTATTAATGATTGATTTGGAAAGTGCAAGTGAAACAGGAGATGAAGAGGGAGTGAATTTTGCTTTGATAAAGACTGTATCAGCAATATCTTCAGGCTGGGATTCAGAGGCAAATACCAAGCCTATACCTTTATTATAAAGCTCATCGTTCTCATCATTGTTACCCTCATAATCCAGCACATCCACCATGGTCTGTTTTAGCTGCAGAGATTTGTAGATAGTCTGACCACCGGGAACATTGATAAGACGTCCTTCAGTCAACACCTGACCGTCAATGCTGATCTGTGCGCCATCCGGATTTGTTCCATCAAGTACAAACAGCTTGTATGTCACATCCTTGTTTACCTCACTGGCATTGCCTAAACTCAGAGTATAATTAGCTGCTGATCCTGTTGGCACATCACTCTTAAAATATACATCAACACCAATCGTCGGCACCTCAATCTGCATGGTAGCCTCCATGATAGTGGTACCTGGTTTGTAATACTTGGTCTTAACCTCACCCTCATACGGAGCACTTGTCTGACCGCCGCGGGTGCGGAATATAGGACCGTAATCTCCATATTCGAAGATATCTACAGTCAAAGCATCATCTGTGCCAGACTCTGCCAATGTATAACTGAATCCTTTTATTTTAGCATTTTCCTCCTCATTTTCGAATTGGGTTCCTATGCTTGTTTCTGTACCCATATCAAAAATGACGCCGGTTTTGTTGATTGCAACACCCCAGTTAAAATTGAGATGCACTCCAATCTCACCATGAACGGTATTCTTGTTACCATGCAAGCTTTGATGCTCATAGGATTTTGTTATGGTAGTACCTGCATCAAAAGAGAAATTATCATAAGAGTCAGGACCGCCGTCATCCTTTTTCTTGTTGCGGTTCTCAAAAGCGTCAACTTTTTCTTTCTCGTTGAATGCCAGGTAATCTTTCCAAGCCTGTATCTGATTGTTACACCACAATACGCTGTCCTGATAGCTTTCGTTTTCATTCGGAACCAGCATCTTATATGATGGCCCATCACTTGGTATCAATGAAGCGTTATTCCCCCACACATTTTTGTCATGATTGTTCGAACCAAATCTAATGTCATCGGGAGAGAGTGTGGTAAGATAAACCGGGTTGGGTTTTCCGGTCATATCATAAGAGTCCATTACAGATTGGGAGACGGTCTTCAACAAATTGTCACGAAGCATCTCAAGATTAGGAAGCAATTCGTTTTCAATATAATGTTGAGTGTAGTGGAAAACCGTACCAAACGAGATTCCTGTTGCAATCACATCATCAAGTGCCAATTCAACTTCATCACTATTTCCTACACGATGGAAATCAATGTTGCGACATTTTCCAAAAATCACATTCGTAGCCTTACCAATGAATACATCTCCGTCAGCACCCACAAATTCAGGTTCGCCACTGGTTGAAATACTCTTTCTGATTTCAGTGGTTTCTCCCCATGTGCCACCTCCTTCAAATTCAGTCTTTGATATGATACCGACTTCAAGATCATTATTAGCCTCAAGTTCCGATATTACTCCTACTCCTACAAAACCGGAAACAGTTTTAGTCTCAGCTCCCAATCTGGATGTAGTCTGGAAGTGGTTTTCAGAATTCAATGTTGCAAGTTGGGCAAATGTTTTGGACTTGATAGTTCCACTGGTCCATTCTGCTGATGAGCCTGACCCTGGGGGGTCGCGCAGAATCATATCGACTTTGTCAGGACCGGAAGTCACAAAGTTGTTACCCGTAGGCAGCGAACCTAGAATAATAGCGGGCATGCCATTTCCTACCCATGGATATGTACGGTCACCTATGTCATACGTAATTGAAATAGTACGGGTATACGGAGCCGTAATGTTAGGTAATCCTGCAATCCAACTGTATTCAGCCTTACCCTCATCATCCAGTTTAAGCTGATTACTCTGCAACTCTATCACCTGTCCGGCAACTTCTTCGGGGATATTAGGATTGGTTTCGGCATAAATCACCTGCTCATCAGACAAGGCATTGTCTATTGTTACGACAATTCCCGACAAAGGCACATGGTCTGTTACCTCTTGACCGCCGTCTCTGTTCTTATATTCCTCATAACCCTCTATATTGAATGTATACTGCTCATTCATCTCAAATATGGCTCCACCATATTTGTACACAGGCTTATTGTCAGATATTGAATAGATATCACTTATGGTCAGCTTACCATTGTCATCTTCAATTTCATAACTCTTCAGGCCGAAAGCGCCGTCATTAGGAACATTTTCGGCTTCATGATCACTTTGGGTTACTATGAATGTTGGATCAGAGTGATATATCTGTTTCAACATCGTGTTGTAAGAATAAAGAACATCTGTACCATCATCATTGTGTAATGTATCAGAGTATTCCAGCAATGGATTAGAGAGGTCTATAGTCATGGGATCACCCACTACATCTCCTGTCTCTACCACCTTTATGCTTGTAATTGCATATTCAAGAGGAGGCAACATTGCCGAAAATTCGCCTGTCACTGAATCTGTGCGAATAAAAAGTTTTTTGCAATCTTTCGCACCGGCACCTCTCCATGAAGTACTGGCAATAAGATCTGTGGCCGATGCTATCGGAGTTGTAGTTTCGTTTGTCTCGTAACTATAAGTTGTTTCTGTAATTAACTTATATACGTTCATGCGCGGAACCGTATTCAAAGGAGTGAGTATCAATTCCGTGACACCTATATTATTATTGCTCAATCTAAAACCGACCGTCTTTCCACCCTCTATGTCACCGCCTACTACACGACCAGTAAAGTTGACCAGTGTTTCATCGGTAAACTCCATATTTTTGATCTCGCGGTCAAAGGTGTGCTTGGTTCCTACTCCATTCGGATCAGACGGATAACGTCCTTCATTAGCAAATACGTGACCGTTTTTCTTTACTGTGATAAAATGATCTCCAATGGGTACGCTAATGGTAAACTCACCTTTCTCATTGGACTGGATAACTTCACCATCTTTAGAACAAATTGTGCCATCAACATAGAATGTTGCACCTTCAAGCGGATAGTCAGTTCCGGCATAAAATACAGTACCACTGACTGGGAATGATGACACATCTTCAAAATCCACTCCACTATGATTCAATGTGGAAATGCTGACATAGCGTGATTTTGCAGCCGGCGAAAATTCATGAATTCCCAATGTAGGGATAACACTATAACTGGTTCCTTCTCCCGAGAAGGGAACACCGCGTATCTCATAGTAACCATTCACATCTGTATATGCCATAAGGCTCAACTGATTCTCTGAGGGCAAAACCTCGGTACTGGCAGCCACCACCTTCATTTTTGCGTGACGACCGTTGCTGACACCGTTCTTCTTAGAAAAGTCGTAGGCAATATCCTGACCCTTTATTCCCTCGTCAAAAGGATAGTATATGGCCAGGTCAGATTCATTTCCTGCAAGAGGATGATTGTAATTGCGTTGTATCTCCAACTCTGTCAGAGCCTTTGTCCAAAGACGGAACTCATCAATATAGCCTACATACCACTTGGCAGAATTGAACACATTTGTATTACCGATAACCAGACTGTCAGCCACTGATTCTTTCCTCCATATGGATGTCGTGTCGGTTGTAGCTATAGTATCCCAATAAGATATGTCACCATCTATATGGTAAGCTGTCAATTGTTTGGAGTTACTTACGTACACCAAAGAAATATGGCTCCATTCACCTGCAGGAATCTTGCATTTTGAGGTAATTGCGGATCCTCCTACGCTTCCGGCAAGTCTGTAGCTTGATGTAACAGTATCATATTTGAGCTTTACATCAAATACTTCATTCACATAAAACAGCTGATATTCGCCACCATTTTCGGACATCACGGAATTATCAGGATTAATAAACATCTGCATGGAGAAATCACTTCCAAGCAACTTTCTTATTACACTACTGTCTGTTGTACATTTCACGCCGGAACCGGCACTGGTCAGTTGCAGTGAATGCATTCCACTGATAACGCCTCCATCAGCATTCTGCTGCTTCAGCATCACCTTCACGCCATCAACGGCTGTTCCTGTACCATATGAGATATTACCACTGACAATACCTGTCGAAACGCTGAAACCATCTGTGTTCATGAAATGGTCTTCGGTGCGTATTACCGCATTGGTACTGTCTCTTTCCTCGCTCCAGATAACAAGCTGGTATTGATTGAAACTACCCGGCAACGCAGTTACATCATCGTAACTGTAACTTGTAGTAGTACCGGAAGTGGAATAGATATCAGCCCATTCATTCTCATCTTCGCTACCCAAAGGACGACGTCTGACAATGAAATTGACAGACTCACCTATCTTATTGATAGTCCACTGTAATTTCACCATACTGCTGTAACTGCCTCGTGAAGCCGTGAATGACGTGATTTTTGATCCGCCGCTTCTAGCCCATACGACATCACTGTAAACAGTCGAACCCATCACATTCTCCACTTTCAGTTTATAGTAATAGGTTTTACCGGATTCTTTGGGTGAGTGAACATAAGACGCGTTGGTAGTTTCAGTGTTCTTGAAGTCAACAGAACCACCTTCTATCGGTGTAAAAGTCTTGTTGTCAGTAGAACATAACACATTAACGGTATATATTTTGGTGTTTGAAGCATCTTCAAAAGCACTGTTATTCCATGAAATTCTGATCTTACCTTCATTGTTACCTTCTGTTATTACATCTGCTTTGACCTCAGAGAAAGACCAACTGGGCTTGATGTAAGCACTTGTGCTGAAACTCAGACTTTCTATCGGTTCACCTTCATAGCCTTTCGGAATAAAATAAACACTTATTATATCTTCCTTCTTAACAAGCGGGGTTGACCATTCGCTAATTTCAATATCACCTTCCCTGACATTATAATCGTTTATATTAACTGTAGCACCGGTAGTTTGATTCTTTATCAACCATTTTCCTGCTGTACTGCGTGAACCGGATGTAATGGCATTCCATTTGATCTTGACTTTCTTTTCCCATTGTTTTGAGACCGAAATTGATTTGTAGGTAGGATAAGCGAAACCAGAAAAAGGTACTGAAAACCAGGTATATACAATAGGCTTATCAGTATAGTTGAATTTCGCCGTATAGCCCTCATAATTAAAGGTATACGGATAACTGTATAGAACAGGAACGGATCCTCCATCCAAGTGACTAAAGCCATATTCCAATGTTGCTTCAGGACCATTTCCTAAACTATAGCTGGAAGCATTACTGCTAATTGTTTTTGAAGCTCCCAATTCTGTAGTATATCCTGATGGGGCAGTTGAACTCTTAACATAAATACCTACTTTTGTATCACCAGACAGATCATTTTTCAAAGCGCCATGAACTGTGACTTTTTTATCCGCTGTCAGAACAGCTGTTGGTGCAGTCCAGCTATTAGTGAAGGCTTCGGTTGTTACACTCTTTTCCTGAACACTTGGTGATTTCTCGTTCACTTTCCAAGTACCCCTTATTTTTATCGTATGAGTACTGCCTATTTTGAACTCCTTCAAGAATACATACATGTAAACGTAATATTCACCTGATTCACGATCAGGGTTTCTATGAGGATTATGGAATTTAATTATAACTCCGTTATTCTCATACGTATTTTCCTGACCTTGATAAACTGATGCAAGTTCAGGATTGGTAGATTTCCACCAACTGTCCTGATCTATATTTGATGCAGCCGTTTTCTGGTGGGTATTCCATGCCATTTCAGCAAAAGGAGAACAAATGTACTTGCCATCAACATAAACGGCCGGACCGGCATGACCAGATTCCTGCTCAGCAGTTGTAAAATAGCTGTCATTACCTTCGGCATCAAAATAAATAACCTCAATTTTGATGTAGGGTTCTGTCATTGTAGGCTGATGCGTTATTGTCATAGGAGCATCCTTAAAAAGAATTTTAGCCTGCACGGTACTTACTCCAGCCGCCAGACACACGGTCGACAACAGTAGCGTCCGCCACAATTGTTTGATTTTCAGTTGTTTTGATTTCATATTGTTGAACTTAAGTTATTTGTTGTCATACTCTTTCAGTGGAGAATCGGTTATTCCCGGATTCTTGGGATGATCGCGTAAAAACCTAGTGGTTCCGCGCATGCACAAAATAATGTTCACCACACAGGCAAACAGGATAATTGACAAAATAATCACTAACACATTCATACAAACAGGATTAATGGAAAAGCAAAAAACTTCCCCGTTCTGAAAAACAGAGAAGGCAATTAAGACGAGAGATAAAACAAAAATTGCTCATAGTTTTAAAACCAAAGCAAAGTTCGGAGGCATAGAAAAAATGCCTGTCAAATCGGGTAAAAAAGACGGGATGGTTTTGTCAAAATCGGTAAAAAATTTAACCCTCTTGTAACATCTCAGTAAATTTTACTGATTTTGACAGTATGGAAATTGCATTGTTATTCCAACTGGCGGCGCACGTTGTAGTATGATTGGCGGGAACCGAAGCCTGATGCTGTGACAATCTCCTCGATGGAGGCATCGGGCTGCTGTACCTTGAGGCGGGCCACATGAGCCAGGCGGCAACGGTTAACATATGTGTAGAATCCGCCCATCCGCTCGGAGATGACCTGCGAGAGGTAGGTGCGGTTAACGCCGCAGGTACGTGCCAGACTTGTTAGTGTAAGATGGCTGTCCAGATAAGCCTGTTCATCCTCAACATGACGGCGTATTATGCTTACTATCTCATCCTTGCGTTCCTGTGAAAGGGTTTCTTCCTCCACCACAGGTTCTGGTTCAGGCTCAGCAATCTGCGGCTCGGGCAGATCTGGAACCGATTCTATCTGGAGTCCGCCTGACTCCAGGCGCTCCACCTCCATGGTCCTATGAGGTGCCAGTGCGCCTATCAGGAATACCAATCCTATCACCGACAGCAACAGCATACCTATTGACAGGGCTGTAACTGATCCTATGGAAGTAGTAATCCAACTGACCAGAAGATGAAATATGGGTAGCCAGATTATGCCTTTGGCAAACTGGCGCGGAAAATCATCGGGGTTGGAGTAGTTCTCCTCCTGGAAACGGCGCATGGCGCGGGCCACCATGATGACTGCCAGCACAAAACAAAACAGATATACCAGGGCCAATACGCCCGAAATACTGAAGAACCACGTGCAGAAACTGCCTGTTATCTGGGTTCCAGGCATCAAGGTCAGCACTAAAGCGGTTATGGCCATAATAATGAACGGTATGTAGAGAGCTATTACAGGATTGCGCCACCACCCCACTTTGAGCACCTTGCCGAAATAGCTGAACAGAAGCGCTGCGCAGAACAAGGGTGATGCCAGTATCAGCATCATGCGCAGATACAGTACGGCATCGGTATCAGTGGGCATCAGAACTATGGGAAGCAGCAGCAAGTCTGATATATAGCAGAACACCACTACTTTCCACGCAGGATAATAGTAATCGGCATGACGTGCGTAAGGCTCACACTTGTGCCCCCACCTTATTGCACCTATGCAGACGCTGACAGCTATATACACCGCTACAGATGCGCAAAACATCATATCCTGGAACGAATACATCATATAGTCCTTCTTTTATAACAGTCCTTCTTGTCACAGATTCCGCAGGAATACTGCAGATAACGCACATCGGGGCCGATGCCGATAATGCCGCTCACTGATTTTATGGGGAGCATGAGGCATGACTCCGTGAGTTCAATGCCGCAGGGGTTCTGCTCCGGGAACAGGCTGAACAGTTTGGGCTGTTCCGATACGTGCCAGCCGCAGTATCCGGGACTGAAGCGGTTGGTGTGTTTGAATCCTGCGGGATCTATCTCGGCCTGCAGCACCGTCTCCATGTAATCGGCCACGCTCTCCACTATCTGGCTGCCCACGCAGTCCATAGCGTAGGTCTGGAACATGTCGTCACGACGCTTTACTGCATCAGTCCACTGGAAATAGCCGTTGCCTACGGTTGCCACAAATACGGCGTAACGCTGTGCCCCGCGCAGCTGGCGGCATATTATCCTGCCGGCATCAAAGGTTACCGGGCCGCCCTGCCCCATCAGTGTGAGCCTGTTGTCTTCCAGATCCAGGCTGCCGTCCAGTAGCACATACTTGAACTGCGGGCGCAGGAACCGGGCGCTCTCGCGCAGCAGATACTCAGTGGTACGCACAGTCTCCCCATCGGGCACACCGTCCTTGTACCCCATGAATGAATAGACCTCTTTAAGCGGTATATCCAGTCGGTTAATATCTATCTGCTGCCAGGTCATTTTTCTCAAAGGTGACGAAAGGTTGACGCAAAGCGAAACGACCCCTTTGCGTCATTCGTTAAACAAGAATTCTCTAAAGTCAGCGTAGTCCTTGCTAAGCTCCACGCTCTGCTTGGTACCCTTCATAAAGGCCTGCAGGCGGGCTGGAATCTCCACATCACCACCGGTAATGGCATCGACCTTCTCTTTGAACTTGGCGGGATGCGCGGTCTCTAAGAACACTCCGTACTCTCCCGGCTGCAGCTGCTCACGCAGGGCGCGGTAGCCGCAGGTGCCGTGCGGGTCAAGCAGGTAACCGGTACGCTCATAGCACTCCTTGAGCGTCTCCTTAATCTGGTCATCGGTATAGGTTGCACCGCTGATATGACCTGCAATATCCTTATGCGAACCGCCGTACAAGGCAAGCACACGCGCAAAATTACTGGGATCACCCACATCCATCGCGTTGGCCAGAGTCTGGACCGATGGTTTGGGGCAATATACTCCAGTCTGCAGGTAGTTGTAGAATATGTCATTGGAGTTATTGGCGGCAATGAAACGCTTTACGGGCAGTCCCATGAACCAGCCGAACAGTCCGGCCGTGATGTTACCAAAGTTACCGCTTGGCACGCAGATAACCAGGTTATCGGCCTTACCCAGACGTTTCATCTGAGCGTAGGCGTTGAAGTAGTAGAATGCCTGAGGCAGGAAACGGGCCACATTTATGGAGTTGGCCGATGTCAGTTTCATTCTCTGGTTGAGCTCTGCATCCATAAAGGCGTTCTTGACCAGAGCCTGGCAGTCATCAAACACGCCGTCCACCTCAACAGCCGTGATATTGCGGCCCAATGTGGTGAACTGGCACTCCTGGATGGGGCTTACCTTGCCTTTGGGATAGAGCACATACACGTGCACGCCCTCCACACCTAAGAATCCGTTGGCAACTGCGCTTCCGGTATCGCCCGATGTGGCCACCAGCACATTGACCAGCTGTTTCTCCTCCCTGTTGAAGTATCCTAACAGGCGGGCCATAAAGCGGGCCCCTACATCCTTGAAGGCAAGTGTGGGACCGTGGAACAGCTCCAGTGAGTAGATGTTGTCATCCACCTTGACAACGGGAGTCTCAAAAGCCAGAGTATCATAGACAATACGCTTAAGGTCAGTCTCTGGAATATCCTCTCCGAAGAATGCCTTGGCTACCTCAAATGACATCTCCTGGAATGTCATCTTGTCGATGTTATCAAAGAACTCCCTGCTCAACTTGTTAAGACGCTCCGGCATGTAAAGCCCGCGGTCAGGGGCCAATCCGCGAACCACCGCTTCACGCAGTGTCACGTCACTTGACTTATGGTTTGTGCTGTAGTATTTCATCGTAGTGAAAGGAAAATCTTAGTGAATTCTGTGCCCTCAATGTTGCCGTAGCCGCCCAGCCTGCAACTCTCCTCGTCAAATGCGGTCACGCCGTCAGGCTCCAGTCCCGGGGCATATATAAGGAACGGAATGGGGTCCGATGTGTGCGTGCGGTGTGCACAGGGCGTAGGATGGTCGGGCAGCACTGCAATAGCCACCGGCTCGTCCCACTTGGAGACCTCCTCATAGATGGGACCTATCAGGCGGCTGTCCAGATCCTCCACTGTGCGGTTCTTAAGGGTAAAGTTGCCCTCATGACCGGCCTCATCGGGGGCCTCCACATGCACATACACAAAATCATCGGTCCTAAGGGCATCTATTGCAGCCTGTGCCTTACCCTCATAATTGGTGTCAAACAGACCGGTGGCGCCCTCCACGTCAATCACCTTCATGCCGGCGTAATGGCCAATTCCCTTGATAAGATCTACGGCCGATATCACCGAACTCCTGCGTACATTAGGATAGAGCTCACTTAAAGGCTGCATTGACGGACGGTAACCGGGCGACCAGGGCCAGATGCTGTTGGCCGGGTCCTTACCCTCTGCCACACGCTTAAGGTTTACCGGATGCTTGGCCAATATCTCCTGTGAGCGCAATATCAGATCATTGAGCAACTGCGCGGTAGGCTCAGCCTCAGGGGTTGCGGCCTTGATCATGAGATCCTTGAACGGCTGGCCCGGAACATCGTGCGGCGGGGTACAGATAAGCTCCTTGCGGCCTCCATCCACCACTAACAGATGGCGGTACTGTATTCCGGTATGGAAATGCACCTTATCCGTGCCCAGTTCCTTGTCTAAGGCCTTAATAAGCTCATCGGCTTCGGGGGTGGTTATGTGCCCTGCCGAGTGGTTCTTGATAAGTCCGTTCTCTATGCAGATTATGTTGCAGCGCATGCCCATCTGGCCGGGCTTGATATCCACACCTATATTTGCGGCCTCAAGCACGCCCCGGCCCTCAAAGGAGCGGGTCACGTCATAGCCCATCACGGTCATGTTGGCCACCTCGCTGCCGGGATGGAAACCGTCGGGCACTGTCTTGAGCATACCTGTGCGACCTTTGCGCGCAAGCATATCCATATAGGGCTTACGGGCGTTCTGGAGTATGGTCTTACCGCCAAACTCCTTTACCGGCCAATCGGCCATTCCGTCACCCAAAATTATGATATACTTCATATTTTTTCTTTAAAACCTGGAATTACACGAATTTAACGAATTATTACCAATAACTCCAATCCAAGTAATTCGAGTAATTCGTGGTTTCTTATAAAATATCAAATATTAGCAATACTCATTATGTCAGCAAACACACCTGCGGCAGTAACCGCAGCGCCGGCACCGTAACCCTGAATCATCATGGGATACTCCTTGTAGCGCTCGGTGGTGAGCAGGATTATGTTGTTGCTGCCCTGCAGGTTATAGAACGGATGGTACTTGTTGACCTCGGCCAGCGATATGCTTGCCTTGCCGTTCTCCAGGCGGGCCACAAAACGCATGCGCTTGCCCTCCTTCTCCACACGTGCACGGCGCTGCTCAAAGTCAGCATCCAGCTGCGGCAGTTTTCTCCAGAACTGGTCAATGGTGCCGTCAAACAGCTCCTGCGGTATGAACAGCTCGCTCTTGACATCATTCTGCTCAATGGCGTAACCGCTCTCGCGCGCCAGTATCACCAGCTTACGCAGCACATCCTTACCGGACAGGTCAATGCGCGGGTCGGGCTCGCTGTAACCCTTCTCCTTGGCCAGACGGATGGTCTGGCTCAGGGGGCAGTCAGCGCTCAGGGTGCTGAAAATAAAGTTCAGGGTACCGCTCACCACAGCCTCTATCCTGAGTATGCGGTCACCGCTGTTTATCAGGTCATTGATAGTATTGATAACCGGCAGGCCTGCGCCCACATTGGTCTCAAACAGGAACTTGACACCGCGGCGGCGGGCTGTCCTCTTAAGTTCCAGATACTTGTCATACTCCGATGAGGCAGCAATCTTGTTGGCAGCCACCACCGATATGTTATGGTCCAGGAAATCACGGTAAAGTCCGGCCACATCGGCACTGGCGGTACAATCCACAAATACGGAATTGAATATGTTCATGCCTATTACCTCATCGTGCAGTATCTGCGGATTACTGGCCGGAGCCTTCTCCAGCTGCTCACGGTAAGTGTCCAAATCAATTCCCTCACGGCAGAACATAGCCTTGCTGCCGCGTGCAATACCAACCACATTCAGTTTGAGCCCACGCTCCTGCATCAGTTTCTCGCGCTGGCCGCGTATCTGCTCCAGCAGGCTGCCGCCCACGGTACCCACGCCGCAGATAAAGAGGTTGAGCACCTGATACTCGGACAGGAAGAACGAGTCATGGATTACGTTGAGCGATTTGCGCAGCGAGCTCTTCTGAACCACAAACGATATGTTGGTCTCGGAAGCACCCTGAGCGCAGGCTATCACGTTGATACCGTTACGGCCCAGCACGCTGAACAGCTTACCGGCAATACCCGGACTGCGTTTCATGTTCTCTCCCACAATGGCCACCGTGGCCAGGTCCATCTCGGCCGATATGGGGAATATGGCACCCAGCGCAATCTCCTTGCTGAACTCGCGGTTCAGTAGCTCGCATGCCAGCGCCGCATCCTCATTGCGCACACCTATAGAGGTGCTGTTCTCGGACGAAGCCTGTGACACCATGAACACGCTGATGCCGTTCTCGGCCAGCGTCTTGAATATACGGTAGTTTACACCTATCACGCCCACCATACCCAAGCCACGCATGGTGATAAGGGCGGTGTTGCCTATACTGGATATACCCTTGATGGCCTTGGTTCCGGCGGGGAGCTCATTCACAATCTCAGTGCCGCGGGCCGTGGGGTTGAATGTGTTCTTTATCAGAATGGGGATGTTCTTCTGGCAGACCGGATAGATGGTAGGTGGATAGACCACCTTAGCACCAAAGTTACAGAGCTCCATTGCCTCCACGTAACTGAGCTCGTCAATCGTGTATGCGGTCTGTATCACGCGGGGATCGGCCGTCATGAATCCATCCACATCGGTCCATATCTCCAGCACACTGGCATCCAGAGCCGCAGCCAGAAGTGATGCGGTGTAGTCCGATCCTCCACGGCCCAGGTTGGTTATCTCGTCCGTTTGGGCATCGGCCGATATGAATCCGGGGGCAAGGGCCTTGTGGGGCATATCCTTGAATGTCTCGCGGATAAGCCGGTAGGTAAGGTCGCTGTCTATGGAATGGTTGTGGCCGTTGTGCTCGGTCTTGATAAAGTCACGTGAGTCATAGAGCCTGATGTCATCTATGAGCTGTGCCACAATCTGTGATGACAGGCGCTCGCCGTAACTTACTATAGTGTCCATGGTCTTGTCCGACAGGTCGTGCAGCAGGTACAGGCCCTGCATTATCTCCTTGAGTTCACCAAAGAGCTTGCGCACCTGGTTGTATGCCTTGCGGCGGCGCTCAGGGGCCACCACATCACGTATCATCTGCTCATGACGTGCCAGCATAGCCTCCACCTCAGCCTCATACTGACGCTCACCCTTGGCGGCCATACGGGCCGTGGCAATAAGCTTGTCAGTGATTCCGCCCAGTGCCGAAACCACCACTATCACATCATCCTGTTGTGACTCTACAATCTGTTTAAGGTTGGTGATGCTCTCCTTGGACCCCACGGACGAGCCACCGAATTTAAGTACTTTCACAGTAGCAACGTTTTTATCAAACTGCAAAAATACTGCTTTTCACGCAAAACTTCTGCAATTTAAGGGGAGAACTTAAGGGATATGGTACTATTAAGCACCGCCGGATATACAGGGTTATGGTCTTGCTCTCCTGCGGATCATTCATGGCCTCATAGACCGGGCCTACTGCTGCCGCACCCATACCGGCCCTGTTTCCGGCTGCAACTATCACACGGTAATCAGAATAGAAACGGTTAACACGCTTCTGGAGCAGTCTGGCCATAGCCTCACATGCCGCAACCGATGGCAGGAACCAGTAGGTATGCTGCAGGTAACTGAGCAGACGGGAGTCAGAGAACGGCATAGGCGGCTTCTCGGTACCAAGTTTAAGTTCAGTGACAATATTCTCAGTGTAAGCGCCGCGTATCAGGTCAAGCCATTTCTGTACATACTCCTCATGTATAAAGCCTTTATCATCGGCACGGAAAAACTCGTTCAGGTCAAACTCATCAAACTCACCCTGGGATGCTATCTCGCGGGCCTCAAGTTCACGCACATTATCGGCATCCTCATTTATGATATCACCCACCTCAAGCGCCCGCATCAGTGCCGGATCTTTCTTGTCATAAAAGTTCCTGGCATTCCTGCCCCAGGCGCCATAATGGTACTCGTCAAGCACTATGCAGTCCCAGTCAACGGTCTGGATCCACTCATTGGTAGCCTTTATGCCTCCTACCGCATTCTTGCCCAGCACATCCTGAAAAGATGCAAAACATACAAACGGCTTGCGCTCGTTCACATAGTTAAACTCACGGTCATCCTGTTTCTGACAGAACTGCCAGCCCTCAAAATCCTTATGGGTAGCCAGATCCTCCTCCCAGGCTGTCTTAACCGCGGGCTTGAAATTTTGGTGGTTCTTCCGCAATTTAGTTGAAAGGCAGCCCTTAAGCTGCTTTTAGGCAGCAATCACTCTGCTTCCAGGCTGCTTTGTGCCATACTCAAGGGGTATGGCTACCCTATGGCAACCCTATGGCTACCCTATGGCTACCCTATGGCAACCCTATGGGTAGAGTATGGGTAGAGTGAGAGTAAAACGAATTTGATAACAAGATAATATGACTTAACTGAAACAACTCAAACAAAAACAGGGGATCTTTTCCCTATATTTATATTGTCATTTAAGGAACGGAAAACAGACTCCCTAATTGGAGAAAAAAAATTCTCCAGTTGGGCCGTAATTTTTTCCCTACTGGAGAGACAGCCGGAGGTGGAGAATTAAGATGCTGGCCGAAAGCTCCGGCCAGAGAGAAAATACTTTACAAAACCAAAAAAGTGCAATTGAGGCCTGGCCCCAATTGCACCAATTGCTTTTTTCACTTGCAGAGTTGCTGTGCAGCAAGCACCAGGAACATATAGTGCGATGAGCCGCCGCCCAGCACGTACTCGGTCTGCTGCCACAGGAAGGGCCAGGTGAGCAGTTCCGGGAAATCTGGACGGATCATTGCGGTGCCGGAGATTACGCCACCCGGGATGTAGCTCCAGTCCGCACGGTTAAGTCCGTAACCTACAGTTGCCGACTGCGCGCCTACGCCCGATGCGAATGATGCCTGGTTGCTTCCGGGATGGCATCCCAGCACAAAATTCAGGGCACTCAGCATTGGCTTGATATCAAAAATCTCAGGATAGGCCGATACCAGGAAGTACTGGCGGTAGCCGAATGACTGGATATCCCATCCTGCACCCCAGATGGACGGCTGGTAGGGAACGCCGTAAGGAGTGGCCTGAGCCTGACGCTGAATGCCGGCAGGTACGTTCTTTAAGGCCTGCTCAAAGGCATCCTTCCATGCGGCAGCCTCCTGGTCATTACGCAGTGTGCCGAACTGTTTGGCCACACGACACAGATACCACGCGTTGTTCTGGATGCCGCGCACAATGTTATCCTTACGTTCTATCAGATAATCACGATATACTTTCTTGCCTGTGGCCAGATAGAGCTCGGCAGCAAGCTGGGTCATATCGGTGGCACGCATCCCGCGGCCCAGAGGCTGTGCCTGCTCCGCAATCCCGTCATATATGGCCTGTGCAAAATCCAGGCAATGGGTGGCCAGAGTGTCGTTCATGCCTTTGAGAACGCGGTATGATGCAGCCATTCCCGCTGCTGCCGATACCGCACGTCCGGGGTTATCCTCAGTGAATATCCAGCGGTCATCATCATTGCCCTTGATGCCGTCAGTCATAGCGGCCGCATCGCCCAGCATGGCGTACTGGCGTAGGCTGTTGCAGATGATTCCGCGATACGGGCGGCCCAGAGCCAGCCACGAGTTGATTACGGTCAAGGCTCCGTTCTCAACCTGCTGCAGGATATCGTTCTTGCCGTCAGGCTGGTGAATCTCACAGATGCGCTTTACCTGATCTATCGATGTCACGTCAATATCGGGATGGAATGACTCGTATGCCAATGCCAGGATATATGATTCGCCGGCCTGAGATTCTATGCGCAGGTCAAAATCACCGGCATCATGCCAGCCGCCTATGTTCACGCCGCTGACCTTCTGCAGAGGCTCGTATTTGGACAGGCCGGGACGCTGGTCATAACCGTCTATATGACTGTAGGGCGGCGCCATGAGTGCATCGTCCATGTGGCAGGCATCATGCCAGACCCTGTATTTCTCATTTACACGCATATGACACATCTGAACGGGAAGGAAATACTCAATCACCGGCTGCCATACACCGCGGTCAAATATGGTACTGCTTATCCCGAACACGGGAGATTCACTACCGTCATACCTGAGCTGGTACAGGCCCTCCTGCCTCACGTCACTGAAATCCACATGCAGATAGTTGTAACGCAGGAATGCGCCCCACGCCACAGGTTTGATATCCTTGACCTTGACCGGTCCCTGGTCCGATATGCGGTAGAGTGTGCAGGTTTTGGCTGCGGCATCCCTGGCGCGTGCATCAAGCTCTATCACAGCCACTTTGGGCTGGGCAGGCAGATATCCCACCTGCGATGTCTGGATTACGGGCTTGTACATCCAGTCCTCGGTAACTGCAGGCTTGATGAGCCATTTGATGGCACCTTTGGTAGCACCGGCGGGAACCTCGGAACGCAGTACGAACCAGCCGTTATTATGGTTCATGCGTCCGTCATACAGTTTGAGTTCCGTGCTGCCCAGACTCTCCACGGTCAGGCGGCACAGGTTGTCATCTGGACGCGATGTGAACTTGCGGCCCACAGCGTACGGGGTGGATACAATGTCATCGGCACGGATGGGGTTGAATACCTCGGGGTCTCCCAACAGATGCTCACGGTCCACTCTGGATCCGCGTCCCATATAGAAATCACCGGTATAGTCCAGATTGCTTTTGGGGGTATCCACAGGGCCGTTGGGCTGCTGCGGATAGATGCCGGACTTGCCGTCCATTATCCACGGCTTGCCAAACAGAATGCCCGGAAAGAACTCAAAGTTGAAACCCACCTTGCCCAGAAACTCCTTGGGTACGGGCTGGTCCAGGTCCACTGTCACCATAACGCCGTCCTCAACGCCCTCCACACGTACTGAGTAACGCAACTGAAGGTCCGGATACAGCATGGGATTGAATCCTGTCTCATGCTTGGATGAATCGGGGTAGCTGAGCCAAGTGGTTATGCTGTTGCCGTCAACAGTGCGCCTGCCCTGCTTGGGCAGTGGCTGCCACTGTCCGGGTGTAGCCTCCAGACGCAGATCACCGTTGGTAGCTATACGGACACCGTTCATTATCACGCACACTCCGGCCTGATGTCCCTCAGGATAGGTATCCTGGAATGCCATGATGTTAACACCGGATTTCTCAAAATATCCACGTTCACCTATCTTAAAAGGATCGGCATTCAGAACACACGGAATCAAAGCCGTAAAGGCAATAATAGCAAGTTTTCTCATATTTCAATCAGTCTTTTCCTTTTTGCAAATATATTACAAGCTTTTCTCGTCATCAAAGAAAATACCTACTTTTGTAACAAACAAAGCAATTAATTGAGATATGATGCACTTGAATTTTCATTCCGGATTGGCCGTTATCGCCCTGTTCATTGCCACGACTACAGCGGGTGCACAGAACCGCAGGCAGCAGACAACATACACCACTGAGCGCAACATTTCATATCGCGAAGCCGATGCAGGCGAATATGCCCGAGAACGCTGTCTGCTGGATTTCTACTATCCTGAGAACGTTAAGGATTTCCCCACCGTCGTGTGGTTTCACGGAGGTGGTATAGAGGGTGGGAACAAGGAGATTCCCAGCGCATTGCAAAACAGCGGGATGGCTGTGATAGGCGTTGGTTACCGCCTGCTTCCCAAGGCAACTGTGTATGAAGCTATCGACGATGCCGCAGCAGCCGTTGCCTGGGCTTTCCGCGAGGTGGAGAAACGGGGCGGAAGCACCAAAAAGATATTTTTGGCCGGTCACTCGGCTGGCGGATATCTGCTTGATATGATAGTTCTTGACAAACATTATCTGGAGAAATACGGGGTTGATGCCGATAACATAGCAGGCGTATTCCCGTATAGTGCGCAGGTAATCACACACTACAATGTACGAAAGCAGACCGGAACAGGTCCCCTGCAGCCACGCATCGACGATACCGCACCGTTATATCACGTACGCAAGCTTCCCATGCCTATGCTCATTCTGTCAGGTGACCGTGAACTGGAACTCTACGGCCGATATGAGGAACAGGCATATTTCTACCGAATGATGAAACTCAACGGCTGTGAGCAGGTCTATCTCTATGAGTTTGACGGCCATGACCACAATAATATGCCCGGCCCTGCACACACCGTAACCAAACGCTTCATCCAGGCTATCGCGAACGGCCGTCCCCTACCCGAACGCTGATGTGACGGAAGGAGAGAGTTCCGTCTTGTACCGCAACTGTTATCCGAAGAGGAACTTGAATGACTCCTCAACCTTTGTAACAGGAATGAGGCTGATGCCCAGCTTGCGGTTTTCAAGTCCGTGCATGTTACTCTTGGGAATGATGATGCTCTCGAATCCCAGTTTGGCAGCTTCCGATATACGCTGCTCTATGCGGCTTACCGGACGTATTTCGCCTGAAAGCCCCACCTCACCCGTCATGCAGACGGTACGGTCAACAGCCACATCCAGACTACTTGAGAGTATGGCGCTTATAACGGCTAAATCTATTGCGGGATCACTGACTTTCAGGCCTCCGGCTATGTTCAGGAACACATCTTTCTGACCCAGCTTGAAACCTACGCGTTTTTCAAGAACAGCCAGCAGCATGTTCATACGGCGCACATCAAACCCTATGGCACTACGTTGCGGCGTTCCGTAAACGGCTGTACTGGCCAATGCCTGGACCTCTATCAGGAATGGGCGTACACCCTCGATGGTGCATGCTATTGATACCCCGCTCATACCCTGATGGCTGTCAGCAAGCAGCAGCTCACTCGGATTGCTGACCTGACGCAGACCTGTCTCAAGCATCTCATATATGCCCAGTTCGGCAGTGCTTCCGAACCTGTTCTTTATGGGCCGCAGTATCCGGTAAAGGTAGTGCTGGTCTCCCTCAAACTGCAGCACCGCATCAACTATGTGCTCCAGGATCTTAGGGCCTGCTATAAAACCTTCTTTTGTGATATGTCCTATCAGCAATACGGGAGTACCGCTCTCCTTGGCGAACTTGAGCAGTGATGCGGCGCACTCACGCACCTGTGTCAGGCTTCCTGCCGATGAATCCACATACTCGCTGCTTATGGTCTGAATGGAGTCTATAACCACCAGCTGTGGCTGGACGGCTTTTATCTGTTCATATATCTTTTCGAGCGATGTCTCGCACAGAATAAGCAAGCTGTCACTCAATCGGCCACTGCCGTTTGCGGTTGCCAGACGCTGGGCGCGCATCTTGATCTGGCGGGCACTCTCCTCACCCGATACATACAGTACCTTAAGGTCCTGAAGGCACATCACGGTCTGCAAGGTCAGCGTTGACTTGCCTATACCGGGTTCACCCCCCAGCAGGACTATCGATCCATGCACCAGTCCGCCTCCAAGCACACGGTTAAGCTCCTCATCATGCATGTCTATGCGGGACTCCATGGTGCTGTCAATCTCACTCAGGGTGTGCGGTCGGCTCTCATCGGCCTTACCCGATGCGCTCCTGCGGACAGCGGCAGTCACCGTCTGTGCAGACGGTGACTTGACGGTCATCTCCTTCATGGTGTTCCACATGCCGCACGACGGGCACCTACCGCTCCATCTGGGAGCATCGAACCCGCACTCAGTGCACACATAAACTGTCTTATTCTTGACCTGTGCCATTATTATCTACGCTTTTTTTGACATACGGCTCCACCATATTACTCCGTAGATGGAGTTCATCATGTAGAATACATACTGAACCACCATGATAGGGGCAAACTGTACGCCGCGTGTGGCAGCAATGGCCCACATCACCAGGTTGGCGCCATTCACCACTATCCACATGAACCACTGCTCAATGAACGCGAAAGTAAGCAGGAACTGAGCGCCCACAGCCACCGTCATGGCCAGCGCATCCGATACAGGTTGAGGATCATCGGTCCTAAGGAGCAAACGGCTTATACCCCATACAGCAGCAGTGCATAAAACCACCAGCAGCGCTCTCTGAGGCCAACTCATCCAGCGGGTCCTGATACCCTCGCTGCCGCCGCCGAGCATACGTCTGCGCCACTGAGCCCAACCCACAAACTGCATCGGTACATTATAGAGCAGGAACAGCACCGCATTGGCATACAGCCCGCTGCGCAGAGCCATATAGCCCTGGATGCATGATCCCAGAAATCCGAACAGGAAATTGAGTACGCTACCCTTGACACCGAAAATCACGCACAGCACACTGCACGTTCCGGCCACAAAACTCAAAACATTGAAATCACCCCTGAGCAAGCTCACCACTACGCTCACCGTCATGAATCCCAGTATCAGGAACCAGTCCCACCACGAGAACCTTGGTATCTCTATCTTTTTACTCATAATCTCTTTTCCTTTCTCCTTTCCGTGCGAAGATACAAAAATGATACAATTGGGGTCTGACCCCAATTGTATCATTTTTCCTCTTTTGTCCAGGTGACTGCGCGGTTGATGAAATCCAGGAAGGGTTTGGTGGTCTTGAAGAGTGCGGCAACGCGCTCGGCAAGATTGGGAGCCAGGATGAATTCCTCACTGGGGGTGTAAGTCAGGCAGAAACGTTTGAGACGGTAATAATCCGAATCGGGCGTACCGGAAGGGAATCCTGACGGTACTTTCTTGAGCGCGCCCTCCATGTCCAACTCAAAGCCGGGATCAGCCTGCGCCAGGATCTTGCGGAAACCGCCGTCACTCGACTCTATGTCCTCGCGCAGAATAGCCAGCACCTTGGGGTCACACCAGTAGTCACCCGCAGCCAGCATATGCGTACCCTCCCAGCTGTCACTGGCCGATGCGCTCACCTGAAAGTAGTATCCGCTGTAGGCCGATTTCTTTCCGCCCGGGCATATATACACTCCCATGTGGGTCTTGTACGGGGACTTATCGGCCGAAAACCTTACGTCGCGGTATATACGGTATGTTATATCATTAAGCTGCAGGTCTCCTATCGCCGGATCGAACTTGCGTATTGCAGCCAGCAACTCGAGGGCGAACGCATCGAACCGCTCCTTGGACCTCTTGTACTCATCCTTGTGCTCCAGAAACCAGTTGCGCTCGTTATTGCAGCTCAATCTCTTCAAGAAATCAAGTATCTCTTTCATTCCTTGTACTTTTCAAAATGATACCTCTCCCGCAGAGCCGCCTGGGTCTCCGCATCCTGATGGGTGAAATACTGTTTCCATCCGGGACAGAAATTGATATGCCAGCGCCACACGCGCCCTATCACTGATTTAGGGTTCCTGTCATAATGTGCCTTGAACTTACAGTTCTCGCATGGATATTGTGCCATACTGTTGACGTTTGTGTTATTTCCACAAATGTAATTCTTTTGTGTCATTCCATCACATCATTTTTAGAATCTGTTTTGAATTGTTCCGTGAAATTTATTATGGTCTGTTTTTTCTCTGGTTTCGCCGGTTTGAGGGAGTAATGGAGGTCCATTATGACCGGGAACGGTGGAAGCAGAGTAAAAAAAGAGGCGGTAAGAAATTCATGGAAACAATTCAAAACAGATTCTTATACATTATTTAACTATGTATTATTAAATAGGAACCGATATTTGAGTAAGTTTGCAACATGAAAGAGACTAACCGTACCGATAATTCCACCATAACCGTTTGTGCATGCTCATCACGTAATTTCATAGACAAATCATTTGTAGCCAGGACTGCGGCAAAAGCGGTCAGAGCCGGATATAAGGTACGTCTTGTGGATGACCTCTGCAAACTTATTGAGGAATCAGACAGCGGGCTTGCCGAAATAGCCGGAGGGATTGTAGCTGCATGTCATCCGCGCGCAGTAAAGAGCCTTTTTTCCAGGATGGGACTGGAGCCTGCATCCATATATAACTTGCGTACCCGTGAGGAGATTTTCAGCGGGATTGAGCCAGACGATGATGAGACGGAACTTTGGAAAACCAGAATCATGGCACTGCCTTCATGTTACGGTACAGACGCCTGGTTCCCCACAATTGACAAGACTCTATGCGCCGAGTGCGGCAAATGTCTTGATTTCTGTCCTTTCGGAGTATATAGCATGGTGAATGACAGGGTTACGGTGACCTGTCCCGCACGATGCAAGAACAACTGCCCGGCCTGTGCCCGCACATGCCCCGCAGGAGCTGTCATTTTCCCCAAGCATGAAACCGGACCTATAAACGGGGGGCCTGCGGAGACTCAGCAGGTTTCATCGTCCATCACTACGGCTGCCGCAACAGGAAGCTCCGTGGTTTATGCCGATGCCTTGCGCCGCCGTCTTCAGGAAAGACGTAACAGCGGCATCCGGTTCCTGAACCCGGAGGACAAGACCGATGAACAGGAAAAAGACAATAAATGAAATTCCACCACGACAATGAGTCTTGTCTGTTATACATCCATCCTGAAAGCCACCTTCCGTATAATGCGCGGCAGTTCATTCAGACTGCTATGGATATTCTTCAGGAACTTCCTGCTTAGGAACATAAGCAATATGCGCCGTTTCAAGCGCCGTCTGAGAAAGGGTCAGCCGTTTTTCCCTGCATTCATGATGATTTCCGTTACCGAGACATGTAATCTGGCCTGTTCCGGCTGCTGGGTCTCCCGAGGGGGCCGCAAGAGCCTTAGTAAGGATCAGATTGACGGCATCATCAACCAGAGCAAGAGCCAAGGCAGTTATTTCTTCGGAATATTAGGAGGTGAGCCTCTGCTCTATAACGGACTTATCGACATACTGGCGGCACACCGCGACTGTTACTTCCAGGTCTTCACCAATGCCACGCTGATAACCCCTGAGATTGCATCGGCTATGGCCCGGGCGGGCAACATCACCCCGCTGGTAAGCATTGAGGGACTGCATGACGAGAGCGACCGCCGCAGGGGACGTACCGATGTGTTTGACAGAACCATGCGCGGAGTCCGGGCCTGTCGCGAGGCCAGACTCATATTCGGAGCCGCCGCAAGCATCTGCAAGAGCAATTTCCATGAGCTTGTCACCCGCCGCCATCTGGAGGATCTGGCCGGACTGGGAGCAGCGTTCATGTGGTACTATATCTACCGTCCGGTAGGTGCCGACCCTCACCCGGAGAACGCATTGGACAAGAACGAGGTGCAGGAGCTGCGCCGCTTCATAGTGGAACAACGCTGTAACGCTCCACTGTTCATAATAGACACCTATTGGGGTGCCGACGGAAAGGCCATGTGTCCTGGGGCAACCGGTATGAGTCATCATATTTCACCGTCAGGAGCAGTGGAGTTCTGCCCGCCGCTCCAGATGGCATGTGAATATCTCACTTCGGATGCCGGCAATATGGTTAACGTATTCAACAACTCGGAGTTCCTGGACGGACTGCGCAAATTCACCGCCCGGACAAGCCGCGGTTGCGTGCTGCTTGAAGATCCCGGACATCTGGCCCAGTTCCTTCTGGCTCACAATGCCGTGGAGACTACATCACGAGCCACATTCATGAAGGAACTTGAAGCTATGACCCCTCATGCAGGTCACGATATGCGCGAAGATGCAATACCTGAGAAAAATCCTCTATACCGATGGCTGCAAAAGAATTATTTCTTTGGATTCGGAGCATACGGATAATATGAACAATACAATAAGGATTATACCGGATTCTCCGCAGGAGCGCAAACGTCTGCGTCTTCAGATTGCGGAGTTTGCCACCGGGAAAAGACTCTCGCCTCCTCTCTCCGTTCCCACGTTGGAGCGTCTGGCAGGCGATTTCATAGAACAGAACCTGCTGGACGGCAGACTGCGTGACTGGATTATGGTGGAGTTGCATAACTGCGCCTGGAGGGGGACTTTCAGTTCCATTCCTCATGAACGCCGGTTGCTGCTTCTGCCTAAATGTTTGAGTTGTTCCGCCGGTTGTACCGCCCGTATCGATGACCTGGGACTGCTCTGCAACCGCTGCGGACGCTGCAATATCCCCAACCTCCAGGACTATGCCGAAAAGCTGGGAATGCTCAGTCTGGTGGCCGAAGGCTTTACACAAGTCATAGAGCTTATCCGCAACAATGTGGTGGATGCAGTCATAGGAGTAAGTTGTCTGGACTCTCTTGAAAAAGCGTTTCCACTGCTCATAGACAATGCCGTTCCGGGAATTGCAGTACCGCTCAACCGCGACGGCTGCCATGATACCGAGGTGGACACGGATTATGTGAAGGAACTTATGAGCAGTGAAGGTCCGGCCGCTGAACCGTTGCTGCGGTATGATACCATATTTGATGAGGTAAAGACCTGGTTTACATCCGAAAGTCTCGCCTCCATGCTCACTTCCGGCACGGACCTCTCCACCAAAGCCGCCTTGGACTGGATAAGCTCTGACGGCAAACGCTGGCGCCCGTTCCTGCTGGCTGCTGTTTACAGCGCACTTTCCGGCAGTACCGTATATCCGGAGACCGTACGGATGGCGGCGGTAGCTGTAGAGTGTTTCCATAAGGCCTCACTCATACACGATGACATTCAGGACCATGGTTCCGAGCGTTATGGCCGTCCTACGGTCAATACCCTCTACGGTGATGAACTGGCCATAAATATCGGAGACTTGCTTCTCGGGGAGGGTTACCGCCTGCTGGCCCGCACAGGTATCCCTGAGATGATGAAGGCTATTGCCGATGCCCATATAGAGCTGTGTCGCGGACAAGGGACTGAGCTGGAATGGAAGCAAGGGTCAGCCATCACAATGGAGCAAGTTACCGATATCTTCAGGAAAAAGACGGTTCCGGCCTTTGAGGTGGCCCTGCAGCTCGGACTCATCTGTGCCGGAGGAGATAAGGACATATTCTTAATGCTTCATGATTTCTCTGAGTCACTCGGTATAGCCTACCAGATCAACGATGATCTTGAAGATGAGATGGATCCATCGGTCCCGTCGGCAATGTCGGCAATGCGTCACAGTCATCCTGAAATGACTGAAGAAAGTATAAGGGAGAGCCTAACCTTACTGTCAGCAAGCTACAGAAATAACGCTTTAGAAACTATAGAACGCAGCGAGAACACGGAGCTTAAACGCCTGCTCTTTCAGATAACAGGAAAGATACTCAAATGAGACGCCGTCTGACATATGCTCTTTTCATGGCATTGGAGAAGGGTTCAGTAAGCCTTAGTTCCGACGCACGGAGATCCGTATGTCTCTATGTCCGCTCAAAAACCCCTGACGGCTGCCGTTTTGTGAATCGCGCGGGTAAGCCCGACCTTTATTATACAATGTTCGGATGGGCAGTATCATACGTACTGGATATCAGGGTCCGGATTTCAGACAGGCGCAGGCTGTTGCGCCAGACCCGGCCCGACACTCTTGATGAAATTCATCATACCGCATTCATGATTCTCAGCCTGCTGCACCGCCTCATGATGCTGCCGAAAAGCCTGGGACTCCCAATCCTCCGGATTATGTCACCCGATGCCGTTCTGGTCAGTTTCCTGAGCGGATATCGGGAACACGGAAGCGGTGCCGGCACAAATGCTTCGGCTATATCCCTGCTGATGGATGATGATGATAACGCCGCAGAATGTCTAAAAAGGATGCAGGATCCGTCGGGCGGGTTCCTCTCCAACAACGGAGCCGGTGTCCCCGACCTGCTGAGCACGGCGGCGGCACTTTTCCCACTCAAACGCTCCGGAATAAAGCCTATTTATGATCCTATGGATTTCATCGAGGCCCACTGGCAGGAGGACGGAGGATTCGTTGACAACCTTATTGACCGTTCCGACGATATAGAATACCTGTTTTACGGACTCTTAGCACTGGGCTCAGCAATATGACAGACATGGACAATGATATACTTACCACCAGGCAGAAGGCCGACATGATGATTAAGGACATACGGTCCCGCCTGCTCTCCATGCGCCGCGCTGACGGCATGTGGGAGGGATTCCTGTCCAGCAGCGCCATATCCACATCGGTATCGGTTTTTGCGCTGAGCCTTATAGACAGGGATAAATACTCCGCTCTGATAAGCAACGGCATAAAATGGCTGGAGAGCACCATGAAACCAGACGGTTCATGGGGAGACAGTCCGGAGAGCCCTTCAAACATGACCGCCACCCTGCTCTCCTACACCGCACTCTATCATACCGGCAGTGTTCCGCCCAGGACAAAGGGATATATACTCAACACACTGGGATGGGACACCGAGCAGAAACTCATAGACGGTATATCGGCATATTACGGCAAGGACCTTACATTCTCCGTCCCCATACTCACAATGTGTGCGCTGGCAGGAGTCCTGAGCAGTTGGAAAAGCATCACACCTTTCCCGTTCGAGCTGGCCACCCTGCCCCAAAGCACATTCCGGTTCCTGAACCTGCCGGTGGTAAGCTATGCTATCCCGGCGCTCATTGCCATAGGAATCCTTCAGAACCGTAAGCGCCGCACACTGATGCGTCCGTTCCGTGAACTCTTTACGGCCAAGGCCATGAGGGTGCTCACACGGCTTCAGCCCGATGATGGAGGTTTTCTGGAAGCGGCTCCGCTAACCGCTTTCGTAAGCATGTGTCTGGCAGAGAGTGGTTTCCGCGACCATCAGGTCACTCAGTCGTGCGCCCGTTTCCTGGAGGAGACCGTGCGTGAGGATGGTTCATGGCCCATAGACACCAACCTGTCCGGATGGGTTACATCACTCGCAGCCAAGGCTTTAGGGGCAGACCTTGATGACAGGCAACAACTGGCCGATATAATCTGCCGTAACGCCACCACCAGCGTACATCCCTTTACCGGAGCCGCTGCCGGCGGATGGGGATGGAGCAACCTATCAGGCTCGGTGCCCGACGGCGATGACACATCGGGGGCACTGGTAGCGCTGCATATGCTCTCGGACGGCAGATACCGCCCTGAGATAGGAGCCGGCATAGAGTGGCTCATAGGCCTGCAGAACAGTGATGGAGGCATGCCCACCTTCTGCAAGGGCTGGGGCAAGCTACCGTTTGACCGCAGCACCCCAGATATCACCGCCCATGCCATACTGGCCATGAGCCTTTGGAAAGATACCCTGCCCGATGATATAAAGAAACGCTGCAACCGTAGTCTTGACCGAATGATAAGCTGGATGGAGAGAGAACAGAGCGGCCAGGGCAACTGGAATCCCCTATGGTTTGGAGATCAGGATGCTCCCCATGAGCAGAATCTTGTCTATGGTGCAGCCACGCTTGCCGATTACCTGATGTCAAGCGGAGACAGCCGTGCCCGCAAACTGGCGGAACGCAGCATCAGTTACCTCATGGAGAGCCAGAATCCCGACGGAGGATGGGGCGGTCAGGCAGGTGTGGAATCCAAGGTTACGCTCACAGCCAGGGCAATCGGCGCGTTAAGTTTCTGTAAATCACAATCAAAGGAGCATATTTCGCGGGGAATTGATTATCTTTATGCCCTGTATAGGGAAAACCGGCTTTACAGGCGTGAACCTATAGGACTATATTTCTCACGTCTTTGGTACTCTGAGGACCTGTATAACCTTACATTTCTGCTTACAGCACTGGGGAGACTATGAAAAAACTGACCTTGATAACCGTTCTTGCGGCAGCAGTATATACGGCTGTCCTGGTTGTGTGGCATCTGCACGACCCCGGCAAGCGTTTCGGCACCTTTGAACCCGGTGCCGACAACCGTCCTGAAGGGACAGCCCGCAAGGCCGATGACGTGGTGATAGGCGAATTCTTCATGAAATATGATGCTGCCGCTCCCGACGGACTTTCCGGAAGCTGGACCGGATTCCGCGGCTCCAGGAAAGACAATATCTGTATAACCGGCACTACGCTCAAGCTCCCCCAGGGTGATTTCCCTGAACTATGGTCACAGCCTACGGGCGAAGGCCATGCTGCTCCCGTGATATGGAACGGCCGGGTCTATGTGCTGGACTACAACGAGCAGCTATCATCCGATGCCCTGCGCTGTTTCAACCTTCTTACCGGTGAGGAACTGTGGCGCCGCTGGTACCGCGTACCCATGAAGCGTAACCACGGATTCTCCCGCACCATTCCAGCCGTTCATGACGGCAAGGTGGTCTCTATTGGCCCTGAAGGCCATGTGATGTGCTGCGATGCCGTTACCGGCGATATGCTCTGGAACATGGACATGAAAAAACTTTACTCATCCGAAATACCGTTCTGGTACACCGGCCAATGCCCCTATATAACCCCGGAGGGAGAACTGATACTTGCTCCCGCCGGAACCGACGTGCTGCTTACCGGCATCGACATCAGGACCGGTAATGTAATATGGAGCACGCCAAACACCATAGGGTTCAAGATGTCGCACTCATCGGTTATGCCCATGACTCTGGGTGGCAAGCCCACTCTGGTATATGCAGGTGTGGGCGGCGTGTGTGGCGTATCGGCATCGGGAGCTGACAAGGGACAGCTTTTATGGCATGAGGATAAATGGCAGCCCTCTGTGCTGGCCCCGTCACCTCTACAGCTCAGTGACAACCGCATATTCCTGGTTGCAGGATACGGAGCCGGAGGAGCCCTTCTGCAGGTGGACCGCAACGGCAGCAGCTGGACAGCCAATGTGCTGGAGCAGTACAAGGCCGACCGTGGGCTTAGCAGCGAGCAGCAGACCCCTATACTCTACAATGGGATGATAATAACCATAATCCCCAAGGACGGCGGCGGAATGCGTGAGCGTCTATCCATATATTCGCCGCGTGACCTGCACCGTTCCCTGTGGAACTCGGCATCCGACGAGCGCTTTGGACTGGGACCGTACATGATAATCGATGACCGCCTCTTTGCATTCAAGGAGAACGGCGAGCTGTTTGTGTATCAGATGGAACAAAACTCAATGAAACTGCTCCACCGCCAGCAGATAATAGAGGACGGAGCCGATGCATGGGGACCGATGGCATACGCCGACGGCATGCTGCTGGTACGTGACGCCAACTCCGTGAGATGCCTCAAGATAACTGAATGACAAGACAATACTGACCCGATATGAAATCCAATGATGACAAGAAGATGACCCGACGGGGGTTCCTCAAAGCCGGAGGTTCCGCACTGATAGGAATTGCCGTAGCCGGTTTTGCGGGACGCAGCGTCTGGAAGATGCTTACTGATCCCGATGCCCTGTTCTACGGCCGCGGCTCAGACTCCAAAAGGAAACCGTCCGGCACAGGTGAGAAAGTTTCACCCTACCGTATGACAGGCGCATTTGAAGTTCCCGACATGATATCCGCAATGGAGGTGATGCCCGACGGCCATATAGTCATTGCCATGCCCGGTTCTGTATGTATCTATTCGGCATCGGGCTCGCTGACGGAGAACTTTGCGGTGCGCAGTGACATAAGGGACGTAGCGGTATATCGTGACCGCATATACCTGCTTTATGCCGACCGTATTGAGATATACGGCAAGCACGGCGAGGAGCTGGGCGGATGGCAGGCATGCAGCGAGGATGCCGACTACTGCTCGTTCACAGTTTTCTCAGGTGGAGTCTTTGTGACCGATGCCAGCGCCAAGAATATATGCAAATACAATCTGGACGGCACACTGGCAAGATTCATAAACAGTCCCAATGGCTTTGTGGTGCCCAGCTACTCATTCGGAATAACCAATATCGGGGGTAAGGTATTCTGCTCCAATCCCGGACGTCACGTGGTGGAGCAGTATGATGACGACGGCAGTTTCATAGCCTCATTCGGAGAGTCCGGTGCAGGAGCCGGGCAGTTCTGCGGATGCTGCAACCCGGTACAGCTTACAGGCAACAACGCTGGCGAACTGCTCACCAGCGAGAAAGGCATACCCCGCATCAGCTGCTACAGTCTCAACGGCAGTTTCCGCAGCATTCTGCTGGACACCGCTGCTCTGGGAGGCGGGCACGAGGCATACGACATGAGAGTCTGTTCAGACCGTCTGATAGTGGCCGGACGCGGACGGGTATCGATATTCCAGTATGATGACCGCAGGGCTGCCCAGACCCTTTGCGGCAGCTGTACCGTACCATGTCCAATGAAAGTAACCGCATGACTATGGATAAGAAAAAGGAAGAGAAAGGACTGAGCAGCCCTATGGAGCGCCGGGAGTTCCTGCGCAAGTGCGGCACTCTTTTAGCCGGCGGCAGTCTGGCTGCCATAGGCGGTGTGCTCGGTAGCAGAGCCAAGGCAGCCGGCGGTGACACCATGTGGCAGATTGACCCCGAACTCTGCATCCGATGCGGACGCTGCCAGACGGAGTGCGTGCTGCCCGTATCGGCCGTAAAATGTTTCCACGCCAATCAGGTATGCGGCTACTGCGACCTCTGCGGAGGCTACTACCGCGCCAACGTTAAGGAACTCAACACCGCGGCCGAGAATATGCTGTGCCCCACCGGCGCCATAACCCGCAGGTTTGTGGAGGAGCCATATTTCGAGTACACCATAAACGAGGACCTGTGCAACGGATGCGGCAAATGCGTGAACGGATGCTCATCGTTCGGCAACGGGTCGCTGTTCCTTCAGATACAGCAGGAACTCTGCCTTAACTGCAATGAATGTTCCATCTCAAAGGTATGCGTATCGAACGCCATACAGCGCGTTCCGGTAAGCAGTGCCTATAAACTCAAGGACAAGGCATGAATACATTCCTGATTGCCCGGTTCCCCAAGCCCGACTTCACGTCCGGCTACCAATATCCCGAGATTGTCCACGGACTGCCCTACGAGACATTCTGGTCATGGATGGATGTTGCCGTGCTCATTATCATGCTCAGCATTGCTGCCTGGGCCGTACATAAGCGCCGCAGCCGCGGTGTGCTGTTTACGGAGAGCGTCATTTCAGTTCTGTACTTCGGATTCTATAGGAGCGGATGTGTATGCAGCGTAGGTTCCATACAGAACGTGGTGCTGGCTCTGAATGACAGCAGCTACAACCTGCCGCTGGCCGTGCTGCTGCTCTTCCTTTTACCTCTTGTTTTCGCCCTATTCTTTGGCCGCGTGTTCTGCGCCGGAGTCTGTCCCATGGGTGCCCTGCAGGAGATTGTAAATGTACGCAACTTCAGGCTTAGCCGCGCCGTCACCAACGCACTGGGATTCATACCTTGGATATATCTGGCATTTGCCGTCATGTATGCAGCTACCCGAAGCCAGTTCATCATTTGCCGTTTTGACCCGTTCATAGGGATTTTCCGCATGGGCGGCGACATAGGTATGATTGTGTTCGGAGTTATCCTGCTGCTCATGTCGGTATTCATGGGACGTCCGTTCTGCCAGTTCCTGTGCCCCTACGGAGCGCTTTTAGGTCTGGTTAGCCGCGTATCGGTCCGTAAGGTTGAGGTCACGGCCAAGGAGTGCATAAACTGCACTCTGTGCCACAACGCATGCCCGGTGGATGCCATACGTCCGCCCCATGCCAACCGTCCCGAGGAGACCCGCATGACAGGTGTCAAGCGCATCCTGCTCTATTTAGTGATACTGCCGCTGCTGACCGTAGGCGGCGCCCTGCTTATGCAGAGCCGCAGTGAGGTACTGGCTGGAGCCAACAAGGACGTTAGACTGATGCGTATGCTTAATGAATATGATGCCGCTCCCGATGAAGGCATGACCGCTGAGGTTGAGGCATTCTATGAGATGGGGCGCTCAATCGATGAACTCACCGTACGGGTGGATGCCACCATGCTCAGTTTCCGACATTGGTCACTCATAGCCGGAGGTATAATAGGACTTGCACTGGGATGCCGTCTGATACGTCTCTCCGTTAAGCGCACCCGCAAGACATACGAGATAGAACGTGCCGCCTGTGTGGCCTGCGGCAAGTGTTTCAACTATTGCCCACAGAATAAGTCAAAAATCAAATATGAACCGCAAAATCTATAGGAATCTGGCCGCAGTGACGGCTGTGTTCGCTTTGGCTCTGGCTGTCATGCTTACCGTGAGCCGGGTGCAGATGAGGCGTACCTCACCGCTCCAGTCAGAGGTCATGGAGACCCTGAAGGAGCTATATGAGAGCAATCCCGACAATGAGAAACTTGGTCAGGAGATACGTCAGCTGGACCTGCTCTCACGCCGTGCCTATTTCACGCAGGAGAGCCAGCTCAAGAGCGGGATATGGATACTGTGCATAATGGGAGCCATACTGGCATTCTCACTCAGAATGTATTATAAGGACTCCATGAACCTGCCCTCCAAGGAGCTGGATGCCATAGATGAATGGATCAGCAAGAGCCGGTCCCGCCGTTACCTGAACTGGGGCGTTGCGGCACTGATAGCAGTAACACTGCTCATAGGAGTAATCAGTTCGGACCGATTCAAAGCTCTCTTCCACTCATCGGGGTCCGATGAGCAACTGGTAGAGGAGCCCACAGATGAATCTGAAGAGTTCTATGCCGAGACCGCAACTCCCGAGCCTGAGCCCGAGCCTGAACCGGAACCGCAGCCAGAGTCTCAGTCTGCAACAGAACCTTCTCCCGCCCAGACACCGGTTACAAAAACCGCTTCCGAGGCAGAGCAGCCCCAGCCTGATGCCCAACCGGCCAAAGCCGAAACGGCACCGGAACCGGCCAAGACCGATGTAAAGACCGCCCCCTGGCCCTCATTCCGAGGCCCCAATGCCAGCGCCCGTTCCTCTGTCCGCGGTATACCCACCTCATGGAACCTATCATCGGGCAGCAACATAGCCTGGAAGGCCCAGGTACCGAAACAGGGATACAATTCACCTGTAATACACTCAGGCAACATATTCCTTACCGGAGCCGATGAAGAATCCCGTGAGCTCTACTGCTTTGACCTGGCAAGCGGTCAGCTGCGCTGGACTGCAAAGGCTGACGGCATAGCCGGTTCACCCTCCACAATGCCAAGTGTCAACGATGACACCGGACTTGCGGCATCGACAGTGGCCACCAACGGTGAGCAGGTATGCGCCATATTCGCCACCGGTGACCTGATTTGCACCGATATGGAGGGCAAACGCCTGTGGGCCAAGAACCTGGGCGTTCCCGACAACCATTACGGATTTGCATCATCACTTATCATAAGCGGCAACCGCCTGATAGTCCAGTATGACAACAATGACAAGGCACAGCTGATCTGTATAGATACCCGCAACGGCAACCAGCTCTGGGCCAAGACCCGTAAGGACAGGATAGCATGGAGTTCACCCATCATATCCCAGGCTGCAGGACAGCAGGCCGTGATAGTGATGGGTAATCCCGCCATCACCGCCTACAGTCTGAGCAACGGCACGGAGCTATGGAGAGTGGAGTGCATGAGCGGCGAGGTTGGAGCCAGCCCCTGCGCATCGGACGGAATAGTGTTCGGAGCCAGTGAGTACGCCACCGTAGCTGCCATAGACAGCAAGGACGGCACGGTACTCTGGGAGTCCGATGAGTGCATGCCCGAGTGCTCCAGTCCCGTGGCGACCAAGGATATGCTATATGTGGCCACCAGTTACGGAGCCGTGTGCGCATATAATGCCTCCAACGGCGAGGTTGTAAAACAGCATGAGCTGGACACCCCGTTCTACTCATCACCCGTGATTGCCGACGGCAAGATATGGCTGTTCAGCAACAGCGGAAAATGCTACATATTCTCCACCGGTGCCGATTTTGAACTGATAACCAGTTTTGAGACAGGCGAGCAGACATTCGCAACCCCCGCATTCACCGATGGAATGATGGTGGTACGCAGTGAGAAGAGTCTGTATGTGGTAAAAAAGAGTTGACTGTAATGGCTTGCACAGACTGTAACATACACTCCCCTGAGGAAGCCCGCCAGGCTACAATACGCCGTACCGATGCCATAATAGACCGCATCGGACGTGAGCGGCGCCATATCATCCCCCTGCTCCAGGCTCTGCAGGACGAGTTCAGTTATCTGCCGTCGGATGCGCTGGAACGCGTCTATGAACGTACTGAGATAGACCGGGCCCAGATGATAAGCGTGGCCACATTCTACGCGCAGTTCCGAATGATCCCATACGGACGCCATACCATCAAGGTGTGCTGCGGAACCGCCTGCCACGTAAAGGGAGCCAACACCGTCTATGACGCTTTCAAACGTGAACTGGGCATAGGCGATGACACCATAACCACAGCCGACCGCGAGTATTCCATAGAGAAGATAGCCTGCCTGGGCTGCTGTGCGCTGGCACCGGTGGTCCAGATTGACAATAAGATTTACGGACATGTGCAGCCGGGACGTGTGGATGCAGTGCTTGAGGAGTTTGAACGTGATCAGGCAGAGCAACAGAAAGCAGCCGTTGAGCATGCCCGCCGCCAGCCTCTTGGTGAGGTACGTTTCGGTATGGAGAACTGCTGTCAGGCCAGCGGCACCGCCCAGATAAAGGAGGCCGTGGAGCAGGCCTGCCGTGAACTTGGCATAGACGTGGATATCAAGCCGGTATCATGCGTGGGAGCCTGCAATCAGGTGCCGCTCATAGACGTGGCTATGCCCGACGGCTCCATAACACGCTACCCCAACATACGGCCGGATCAGGTAAAGGAGATATTGCTGCACCACTTCCGCCCCGCATCGGCACTTCGCCGTCTCAGGAACACGCTGCTCAATCATGTTGACAATTTCCATACAGACCAGACCTGGGACAACATACTCTATCTCAGTGAGAAACAGCGTACCCAGAGCATAAACACCTTCCTTGATGGCCAGAAGCGTATATCCACCGAAGGATACGGACTCATGAACCCGCTCGACATAGACGAATATATCCGCCGTGGCGGATTCGATGCCCTTAAGAAAGCCCTCGAGTCTGGCCGTGGCGAGGTGATTGATGAGGTGCTGGCCAGCGGCATACGCGGTCGTGGAGGCGGCGGATTCCCATCAGGCCGCAAATGGAGCCTTGTGGCCGGTCAGCCCGATACCATACGGTATGTGATATGCAACGGCGATGAGGGTGATCCGGGTGCATTCATGGACCGCATACTGCTGGAGTCATATCCGCTGCGTGTCATTGAGGGACTGGTCATTGCGGCATACGCTGTAGGAGCACAGCAGGGAATACTTTATATCCGTGCTGAATACCCGCAGGCCGTAATCCGTGTACGCCGCGCCTTGGAGATGTGCCGTCAGAAAGGACTGATTGGGCAGAACATACTGGGAAGCGGATTCTCAATTGACATAAGCCTCTTTGAGGGAGCCGGAGCATTTGTATGCGGTGAGGAGACTGCACTCATTGCCTCCATTGAAGGCAAGCGCGGATTTCCCCATCTGCGTCCGCCCTATCCTGCAGAGAAGGGTCTGTTCGGCCACCCCACCCTTATAAACAATGTGGAGACTCTGAGCCAGATTCCGTTCATAATAAGGAACGGAGCACAGTCATACGCATCGGTGGGAACCGAGGGCAGTAAAGGCACAAAAGTATTTGCACTGGCCGGCAAGGTACGTCACGGCGGACTGATTGAGGTGCCCATGGGAACCACACTGCGTGATATAGTGGAGAAGATAGGCGGAGGCGTGGAAAAAGGTGAACAGCTCAAGGCCGTACAGACCGGAGGCCCGTCAGGCGGCTGCATACCGGCCAGTCTTTGTGACACTCCTGTTGATTTTGATGCCCTGAACCGTATGGGGGCCATCATGGGCTCCGGCGGTCTGGTGGTTCTGAGTGAGAGTGACTGCATGGTCGATGTGGCTCGCTATTTCCTCAATTTCATATCGGGCGAGAGCTGCGGCAAATGCACATTCTGCCGTGTAGGAGCCCGCCGTATGCTGGACCTTTTAGACAAGATAACATCCGGCAAGGCCGAGATGGCCGATATAGACCGTCTGGAGGAACTTGCCATAAGCGTCAGGAAAGCCGCCCTATGTGGACTTGGCAAGACCGCCCCCAATCCCGTACTCTCCACACTGCAGCATTTCCGTAATGAGTATGAGGAGCACGTACAGGGAATATGCCGTACCGGTTCCTGCAAGCAGATGGTAAAACTGACCGTTACCGATGACTGCATAGGCTGCACCAAGTGCGCCCGTTGCTGTCCGGCTGATGCCATCCCGTTTGAGCCCTATAAGATACACACCATAGACACCGATAAATGTACCCTGTGCGGTCTGTGTATAGATGAATGTGACTTCAATGCCATCAAATATGAAAATAAGCGTAAACAACCAGCCGTTTGAAGTGTCGGGCCGGAAGCCTCTTATTGAGGAACTGCGTGCCGCCGGCATTGAAGTGCCGTCACTCTGCTATGCAGGCGGGCATGTGCATCATGCATCCTGCATGGTCTGCATGGTCAAGGATGTACGTACCGGCCAGATGCTGCCATCCTGCTCCACCATGCCGCATGAAGGTATGGAGATAGATACGGACAGCGCAGAGGTCAAGGAACTGCGCCGTATGTCGCTGGAACTGCTCCTGAGTGACCACCGTGCCGACTGCGAGGCTCCCTGCACCCTGGTCTGCCCCAAAGGCATTGACGCCGCCCAGGTTATATGGTATTATGACCACGGCATGAAAGCTGAAGCCAAAGCACTGCTTCAGGGGCGTGACTGCCGTGACTGTGCCAGGACTCCTTGCATGAAAGCATGCCGTCGCGGAACGGTTGACAACAGCGTTGACATAAAGGGAATCATTGACAATCTGGCAGCCGATGACTCAATTCCAACCGCTAATACCGTTTCTATGGCCAATACCGGCAAGGAGACCTTCAACAGCCGGATTGGTAGGTTTACTGATATGGAAAAGAGCCTGATGCGACAACAATACACGCAGACATCACACTGCCTTCACTGCGCCTGTAACGGACGCGACAAATGCCGCCTGCGCCGCTTCTCTACCGAGGCCGGCATCAAGGCCACCCGCTACGGAGTATCATCGGAACTGCCGTTCAAGCAGGAGACTCACATAACCGGACATCTGTGGTTTGATCCGGCCAAATGCATCCGCTGCGGGTTATGTGTCTATAACACCACTGACGGATTCACATTCCGGTACCGCGGCTACCGCATGCAGGTGATAATCCCCGATGAAAGCAGGAATAACGTGACCGAAGAGATAGCTGGGTTATGTCCCACCGGAGCGCTCTATATAAGCAAGGATATATGAAATCAAGGTTACAGTTCAAAGCAGTCTGCCTTACAGTCCTGTTTATGACGGGCTGCAGAGGTGGTATCGGTACCGACCCGGGAGACAGGGCATCAGACTGGACCATGTTCCGCGGCGAGCCGTCACTGAGCGGTTATACGGACCGCCGTCTGCCGTCTGACCCGGTGCTGCTGTGGGAGTACAAACATGGCGTAAGGACTGTGGCTTCGGCCATAGTATATAAGGACGTAACCTATTTCTGCGATAAGCACGGACTTATGCTTGGCATAGGCCGTGACGGCAGTGAGGTGTCCCGTATAGACCTGGGTGCGCCCATGGAGGCATCGTTCATGGTTCTGGACTCGGTGCTCTATTTTGGTATGATAGACGGCGACGTACGTGCAGTATCACTGGCCGGTGGCAGCCTGCTCTGGTCTTATCAGACTGAAGGACAGATAAATGCCGCACCCGCTCTAACCACGGTAAATGGCCGCCGCTATCTGCTGGCAGGCAGTTATGACAACAACATGTACACAATTGATGCCGCAAGCGGCACACTGAAAGGCCTGGCATCTACCGGATACTATATTAACGGTGCTGCGGCAGTCTGGGGTGAGTATGCACTCTTTGGAGGCTGTGACTCCTGGCTCAGGATGGTAAACTGCGCCACCGGCACAGCTGCCGACTCCGTAAAACTGGATGCATATATACCCTCATCGCCCGCCATCGTGGATGACATGGCATACGTGGCCGATTACAACGGCAATGTTTATGAAATAGAGCTTACCGGCGGCAGGTTCAGTTCATGCCGCAAGCTGCGCACCGCCGCACAAGATGAGGGTGCCATGCTCTCCATGCCTGCCGTAGGCCGGAAATACCTCTATGTATTGGCCAATGAACGCTACATCCAGTGTCTGGACCGCAAGGACGGAACTCTAATCTGGCAGCAGACACTCAAGAGCGAATCAGGAGAGAGTTCTCCGCTCATCTGCCATGACCGCGTGATAGCCAGCACCAAGAGCGGTATAATAACAATCTACGATGCCGGGACTGGCCAGCGCCTCTGGGAGTACGAGACCGGCGAGCAGATAATCTCCACCCCCGCCCCCCTCTCCGACCGCTTCATGATAATGACCGCCCGGGGCACACTGCTCTGTTTCGGCAACAAAAAGGAATGATATGGGATTCATAGAACTGAAAGGGATAACCAAGAACTTTAATGACGGCAGCGGCAGCCGCAAGGTGCTGGACCACCTGGACCTGAGCCTTGACAAGGGTGATTTTGTGGCTGTGACCGGCGTATCGGGTGCAGGCAAGACCACTCTGCTCAACATTCTGGGCACTCTGCTAACTCCTGATGAGGGCAGTTACTTCATAGACGCTACTGATGTCCTGGCACCGGGTACCGACCTGTTGCGCCTGCGTAACCGCAGCATAGGATTCGTATTCCAGGACCACCGGCTACTGCCGCAGTTCACTGTGATGCAGAACATACTCCTGCCTGCACTTGCCGACAGTGACGCCACCAATCCGGCCATAATTGAATGGGGCGGGCAGCTGGTACGAACCATGGGTATTGAGAACCTTGCCGCCCAACTGCCCGACACTCTGTCCGGCGGGGAGAAGAGCCGCGCCGCCATCTGCCGTGCCCTTATCATGAAACCGGACCTGCTGCTGGCCGACGAGCCCACCGGCCAACTGGATTCAGGCCACGCCCGTGAGGTGGCGGAGCTGCTGGCACGTGTAAACCGGGAGTTAGGCACAACCATTGTTCTTGTGACGCATTCCGATGCTTTGGCTCACAGCGCATCACGTATCTATCAGTTAAAGGAGGGTAAACTGTCATGAATACCAACCGACAGAGCCGCCGCCATTACCGCCGTTTCTACAGACTGGCAGCCGCTGCAGTCATAGTCATGACAGCAGTGGTTACAGGCAGTCTGATTCTTGGTGACTCTGTAAGGGGTACTCTTGTAGATAGGGTTAATGAGCGTCTGGGTTCCGCAAGGACCGTCATCACATCGGGCACGGGATTCATGAGCCGCGACATCATGAATGAGAGTCTGCTCAAGGATGCCCGCTGCTATCTTATCACCGAGGGATTCATATCGGACTATGGACGCATGATTCAGGTTATGGTCTGGGGCACCGATGACGACACCCTGAAGGATGGTGAGGCGCTGGTTAACAAACCGCTTGCCGACCGCTTGAGCAGCACCGGCGCCGTGGTTCTGCATCTGCCGTCAAACAACCTGGTGCCATCAGGCTCACTCTTTGTGTCTCAGGCATATACCGGCACCCTGAGACTGTCGGTCAAAGGCATAAGGAGTGCACAGGACGGCGGTAACATGCTGCTACGCAACGAACAGATACGTCCTCTTAACATATTTGTAAACCGCGATGAACTGGCCAATATCATGGAGCTGGATGACCGGATCAACCTCATTCTGTCCGATAAGGAGATAACCGATAATCAGTTTGCCGCGATATGGAATCCTTTATACTCCGGCATAACCCAGCAGGGAAATACGGTTACAACTGACCGCGTGTTCCTGCCCGCCTCCATAACCACCGCCCTGCAGCCCCAGTCACGCTATCTGGCATACTTTGTAAACAGCATAGGCTCCATTCCCTACTCTTTTGTAACTGCTACAGACAGTCTGAAGGATAATGAAATGGTGCTGAGTGACTATGCGGCAAACCTGCTGCATGCCGCTCCAGGCGATGAGGTGAGCATGGAGTATTTCATAGTGAAAGGTCTTAAACAGTTGGAGACACGCTCACATACATTCCGCGTGAGCCGGATAGCACCGCTCAGCGAATTTGAGCAGAACCCGCTGCTGACAGCCAGTTTCCCCGGTCTGAGCAATGTGGAGCGCTGCACAGACTGGGACAGTGACCTGCCCATAGACATGAACCTTATCACCGATGCCGATGAGGATTACTGGACGCTTCACCGCCAGACCCCTAAGGCGATAGTATCATACAGCGCCGTTGAGCAGGACTGGGCAGCAAGCATTGGAAATGCCACAGCCGTTACCACCACACTTAAGGCCGATGAGGTACTGACTCCTGAAGGCGCAGGAATAACCGTTGCCCGCCCGCGTGAAGCGGCCATCGAGGCAGCCCGTACCGGAACGGATTTCTCATCACTGTTCCTTGGACTGGGATTCTTTATAATCCTTTCGGCAATACTGCTGATGGTAAGTCCCATTGCCGGGATGCTCCGCTTGCGCGCTACCGAGACAGCTCTCTACACAACTCTGGGCTACAGCAGCCGCCGGGTGTTCGGCATACTGGCCAACGAATCAATGCCGTTGATACTTACAGTTTCACCCATAGGTGTTATGGCAGGGTTCCTGTATGCATTCATATCCCTGAAGTTGCTATCCGGTGCCTGGAGCGGAGCTACACAGACTCAGGATTTCGGGCTTCACTGCAGCATTCTAACACTTGTCATAGGATGGATTTCATCTCTTATAATCTGTATCACGGCGTTGCTTCTTACCATCCGCAGGGCAGTACTGAGTCCCAAACGCCGTACAAGAAGTGTAGAGGCTGGCGGTAATAGACAATCCGCAACCATAGCCCTTGCCGTAGCCACAATTATGGCCATTATACTTAACTTTTTATGGTTAAAAAGTATAATTATATTTGTAATATGTGGAGTCATGTGGATTGTCGCAGCCGGAATGGCAGGAAAGGAATTCATAAAACATAAGGCACTATCTACGGGTGATGACGGTTTCTCCCGCACCGGAATGTTCTGGTGTGCCCTCAGGGACGGACTGCCGCGACACCGTCTGGCTTACTGGACTCTGGCTGCGGGAGTGTTCACGGTGTTTGCCGTAGGGCTGAACCGTCCTGATTTCAACCGTTCCAAAACAGTCTCCACAGGCGGGTTCAACCTATATATGGATTGCCGCATTCCTGTCCAGTATGACCTTAACGAGCCCGGTGTAAGACGGCGTATGGCACTCCGGGAGCTCCCGGCCGACAGCCGTTTCCTCCAGATACAGAGACATATGGCCGATGAAGCCGGCTGCCTGAACCTGAACCGCGTCACCACCCCGTCGGTCATAGGAATGGAGCGAGAGGCTTTGCATCTGTTCGGCATTGACCCCGCTCTTACAGAACAGCGTGACAAAGATGTAGTGCCGGTAATAATTGACAGTGAAGCACTGCTGTGGAGCCTTATGATGAAGGTAGGTGATACAATCGCTTACCGCACCGATGACGGACGGCTGGTAAATGCAGTAATTGCCGGGACTTATCCCACAGGCATTTTCCATGGCTATGCTGTCATGGAACAGGATGCTTTCCGCAGTCTGTGGCCGCTTGAGACCGGCAGCAGCATAGTCCTGTCCCAGTCTGATGACGCGCAGATGCTGGCTGTTGCATTGAGTGACTATGGCCCGGACATAACGACAACCAAAGAAAGACTTGAGAAATTCTTTGAAGTTACCGATACATATCTCAATATATTCTTATCTTTGGGCGGCCTTGGGCTGTTGCTTGGCATTGCAGCATTGGTGATAGTGATACGTAACAACCTGTCATCACGCTCCAAGGAGATAACTATGTATAAGGCTTTGGGATTCAGCACGGATAGTGTATCGGCCATACTCAGTCAGGACAATCTGGCTGTTCCGGTATTTGCGGTCATTACGGGTGCCTCAGGTTCCCTTATAAGCATAAGCGCCAATGCAGGAGGCGCAGGACAGAGCACACTGTTCACAGCTGCAGTTCTGTTCGCCCTGATCCTGCTGTTTACTGTGTTATTAACCAAAAGGATTATAAAATTAAAACTATCTGAAGAATGAAAAGACAATTATTGATTTCGCTTGCCATCATTGCCGCAGGTGTATGTGCATCGGCCCAAAGCCCCAACGGTTGGCGCGGCCCTGAAAACAACGGATCTTACCCTGATAAAGGATTGCTCAACAAATGGCCCGACGGCGGCCCCCAGATGATTTTCGAAACTACCGATGCCGGCAAGGGCTACTCCAGCCCCCAGGTGGTAGGTGACCGTATATACATAACGGGACTCAACGACCAGGAGAACAAGGAACAACTGAGTTGCTATACCCTTGAGGGAAAGAAACTCTGGACAGTTGAATACGGCAGCCCGTGGCGCCAATCCTATCCTGAGGCACGCACTACCCCCACCTACTCCGACGGCAAACTGTACGTCATTAGCGGTATGGGTGAGATTGCCTGCATCAATGCCAAGGACGGAAAGATAGTATGGACGGTTGACGGCGGTCAGAAATACCAGCGCCAGACAGGTAACTGGGGAACCAGCGAGTGCCCTCTGGTATATGACAACAAGGTAATATATACCCCTTGCGGCAATCAGACTACAATCGTAGCACTGAACAAGGAGACCGGTGAGGAGATATGGAAGAGTCGTGCCCTGAATGAGAAGAGTGGCTATGTATCGCCCATACTCATTACATATAAAGGAAAACGTCAGATCGTAGGTTCCACAAACAAAACCGCCTTCGGTGCTGATCCTGAGACCGGTGAGATCATGTGGACATTCGATAACTGGGGTCCCAATTTCTACGGAGGCAATGGCGGACGCAATGACAATATCGCCCCCAACTCTGCACTCTATAAGGACGGCCGCATATTCTTCAGCCATGGCTATGACATCAATGGATTCCAGATTCAGCTGGCCGATGACCTGAAGGGTGTAAAGCTGACATGGCGTACCGATGTACTGGACACCCATCACGGCGGTTACGTCCTGGTAAACGGTTACATCTACGGCTCCAACTGGGTGAACAACAATGCCGGTAACTGGTGCTGCCTGGACTGGAACACCGGTGAGCTCAAGTATGAGACCGCATGGTCAGGCAAGGGCAAGGGCTCAATAATAACCGCAGACGGCAAGCTGCTGCTCTATGATGAGCGCCGCGGCACAGTTGGCCTTGCCACTCCCAATCCCGCCAAGTTTGAGGTAACCAGCGAGTTCCGCATAGCCAAGGGCAGCGGTCCGTACTGGGCACACCCAACCATCAATAACGGGAATCTCTATATCCGTCACGGTGAGGCTCTATACGCCTACAAGCTTAAGTAAGCCTATTTATAATAGCCAAAGTTTCCCGTATTCAGAATATGGGAAACTTTTGGTATTAGAAATATAGTATTATCTTTGCGTAAGAAAAATTCTAATAAATGGATAAGAGAGGATTTCTGGGAGAGTTTATAGGAACATTCGTACTGGTGTTTTTTGGGTGTTCATGTGTTGCATGCGCCGTCCTTTTCGGTGAATTTGTCAGCATATTTCAGATAGGTTTAACGTGGGGTATAGCTGTTACGTTAGCCGTGTATCTGACCCGCTATCTCTCATGTGCGCACTTGAATCCGGCCGTTTCGGTGGCAATGGTGGTTGCAGGACGCATGAAAGCCCGGAAACTTCCGCTCTATCTGCTGGCACAGATGCTTGGTGCAATACTGGCGGGTTTTGTGCTGTACGGGCTGTTCTCCGGTTCAATAGCCAACTATGAAGCCCTGCACGGTATAACCCGTGGAACAGCCGCCAGCATTGACACCGCCCGCATGTTCGGTGAATTCTATCCAAATCCCGGTGACAGTGTGGCAGTTGCGTCACTGCCTTTGGCAATGGCAGCCGAAGGATTCGGGACATTCCTGCTGGCTCTGTTCATATTCTGTCTTACAGAGGGCTGCAACGTGGGCCGTCCCAGCGAACCGCTTCAACCTGTATTCATCGGACTTACAGTAGCCTCAATCATTTTCTTTGTAGCACCACTCACTCAGGCAGGACTCAATCCCGCCCGTGATCTGGGCCCCAGGATTGTAGCTATGATCTGCGGATGGGGTCGCGCCGCCCTGCCCGATCAGGCTGGTGGCTGGTTCTGGGTATATGTACTGGCCCCCGTTATCGGCAGCTCACTGGCCGCCCTGTTCTTTAAATATGTGGTGGAGCCTGTAATGACGCGAAAAGAAAACAATAACTGCGAATGCAATAAATAGACCGATATGAACAAGACAAGACTTATACTTACCGGAGGATTCTTAGGTGCAGGCAAGACCACTCTGATATGGAGTGTAGCCCTGAAACTGATAAAACAGGGCAAACGTGTGGGACTCATTACCAATGATCAGGCTCCAGAGCTTGTTGACAGCCGTCTGCTGGCACAGTCCGGACTGTCGGTTGCCGAGGTGGCAGGAAGCTGTTTCTGCTGCAATTTCAATGGTTTTACCGGTGCTATCCATGACATAAACAGCAAGATTCAGGCCGACGTCATACTGGCTGAGCCGGTGGGTAGCTGCGCTGACCTGTCGGCCACTATCATACAGCCGCTCAAGAAGTTCCATTCAACCGAGCTACTGGTATCCCCATTTACGGTCCTGGCTGACCCCGAACGCCTTGGTTCAATACTTGAAGCCGGTAATGGCGGATTGCATGAGGATGCCGCCTACATATACATCAAGCAGCTTGAGGAGGCCGATGTGATACTTATCACCAAGACCGACACCCTGACTGCAGACAGCCTGACAAACCTCCTTCAGGAGACAGAGCGCAGATTCAGGAACGCCACTGTGATGACCGCCAGTGCCAACGCAGACAAGGGCATAGACGAATGGATGGAATATGTATCCAGCCGTACCGAATCGGGCCGTCAGCTGCTTGACATAGACTATGACCGTTACGCCCACGGCGAAGCCGTACTGGGATGGCTTAACGGCACGGTTAACCTTCACGGCAGCGATGCTGACTGGGATGCCCTGCTATCGGACCTTATGAACGGACTCAAAAGCCGTCTTACAGCCGAGAATCTGCGCACAGGCCATGTAAAGGTAATAGCCGAGAACGGCAAGCAATATGCAATAGGTAATCTTACCGGCTCAGACTGCACCCTGACACTGCGCAGCAGTGCCGGCCGCAGCGACGACCTGCATCTTATAATCAATGCCAGGGTGGAATGCACTCCTGAGTATCTGGATCGTCTGGTCCGTGATGAGCTGGTAAAGGCTGTAGGCGGCCGCTACACCGATGAGGTTACCGCATGGCGCTATCTGCAGCCGGGACGCCCCAACCCAACCCACCGTTTCAACGAAACTGTAAAGTGAAGATACTGTTCATCACCCCCGGATCGGGTGACGGTTATTATTGCGGCAACTGTTTCCGTGACAACCTGCAGGCGCAGGCTCTACACCATGCCGGCCACGACGTAACCATCATGCCGCTATACCTGCCGCTTAAACATATAGGCTCGCTCCAGGGAAACTCCCCCATATTCTTTCCGGCCACATCGTTCTATGTTGACCAGAAACTGAAAGGACGGGCACCACGGTGGCTTGGCCGCCTGCTGAGCGTACGCCCGCTGCTGGCTTTGGCATCGTCTCTTTCCGGCACCACCAGCGCTGGTGGTATGGAGGACATGACCCTGAGCATGATTGAGGGTGATGATCCGGCATTCCTTAAAGGCTGTGCCGAACTCGTGGAATATGTAAGTCAGGAAAAGCCGGATGTTATACAGCTCTCCTCCACCCTTATCATCGGAATAGCCCGTGAACTCAAGAAAGCGGTGGATATCCCTATAGTGTGCTCCATACAGGATGAGGAGGTCTGGCTTGACGGACTGGAGAAACAGTATGCCAATAGGGCATGGAACAGCATAACCGAATACTCCAGTTATGTAGATAAATTCATTACAACGAGCCTCTATTATGCCGATATAGCAGCCCTACGTATGCCCGGGCTTCCGCAACCTGAGATCATATATCCGGGCATAGAGACAGAACGTTACAGCACCGATTCCTGGCCGAAAGACCCCACTATAGGATTCTTCTATCGCATGAACTCCTTAGACGGTCTGGATATCCTGGCCGATGCTTTCGTACTGCTTAAGAAACGCGGCAGCGTTCCCGGCCTCAAGCTCCGCATCGGAGGCGGATTCATGAGTCCCGACAAGCGTTTCATGCGCAAGGTACGCCACACCCTGAAGCCCTACAGCAATGATGTTACAATAGAGGAGCAATACAACTGGCAGCGTCATCCCGGATTCTATCAGGACATAACCGTGCTGTCCAATCCTCTGAGATTCAATGAGGGTGTAGGTCTGTATCTTTGTGAGGCCTTTGCCGCCGGACGTCCGGCCGTTGAACCCGCCACCGGATCTTTTCCGGAAATCATGGACGGTGCCGGACTGGTTTACAGTCCCAATAATCCTTCCTCTCTGGCCGACGCTCTGGAAAAGCTCCTGACAGACAGAAAACTGTTTGACCAGACCTCCGGCCGGGCACTTGAACTTAGCCGCACACGATACTCATCATCCATCACCGCCACATCTTTAACCGCCCTCTACACTTTCCTGCTGAATAAGAATGCGAATCAGTGAATCAAGTCAAAAGACGGATTATAAATAATCACTAGATTTGCATACTGAAATCACATTATATGATAAAGGAGGTACAGTTAAGGGTAGAGCCGCAGTTTGCGTATAATGAGCAGACGCTCAAGCAGACGGTATCGCGTCAGTGCGCCATCGATGTGCGCACCATCACCGCCGTGCATACGCTCAAGCGGAGCATCGACGCCCGCCAGCGCACCATTTTCGTAAACCTGACACTGCGCGTATTCATTGGTGAGGAACCTCCCAAGACCCAATACGCTGAGATTGATTACCGTCCGGTCGATGACAAGCCCGCCGTAATTGTGGTGGGAGCCGGCCCCGGAGGTTTGTTTGCAGCCCTGCGCCTGATAGAATTAGGACTGCGCCCCATAGTGATAGAGCGCGGCAAGAACGTGCGCGAGCGCAAGCTTGACATTGCCGCCATAACCCGCACACATAAGGTCAACCCTGAGTCCAACTACAGCTTTGGCGAGGGCGGTGCCGGCGCCTACTCCGACGGAAAACTCTATACCCGAAGCAAGAAACGCGGCAACACTGACCGCATCCTGAACATATTCTGCCAGCACGGAGCCAGTGAGTCCATCCTGTCCGATGCACACCCCCACATAGGCACTGACCGCCTGCCCCGCGTGATTGAGAACATACGCGGCACCATATTAAGATGCGGCGGCGAGGTGCACTTTGAGACCCTCATGACCGGTTTCATACTGGACGGCAACAAGGTGATAGGCATTGAGGCCACACATGCAGGAGAGCAGTTCCGCTTTATGGGCCCCGTAATCCTGGCCACCGGCCACAGCGCCCGTGATGTATATCGCTACATGGCTGCGCAAGGCTTCAACATAGAGGCCAAGGCTCTGGCCGTGGGATGCCGCCTGGAACATCCATCACAGCTGATAGACAGCATACAATACCACAACCGCAACGGACGCGGCAAGTATCTGCCAGCCGCCGAGTACAGTTTTGTGACCCAGGTGGATGGCCGCGGAGTATATAGTTTCTGCATGTGCCCCGGCGGATTCGTGGTGCCGGCAGCATCGGGCCCGCAGCAGATTGTGGTCAACGGCATGTCACCATCGGGGCGGAACTCCCGCTGGAGCAACTCCGGAATGGTGGTAGAGACCCGCATAGAGGATGTGGCCAAAACCGATGCCGATATGCGTGACCCGCTGCTGATGATGCGATTCCAGGAGCAGTTGGAGCATGACTGCTGGCAGGCCGGCAACATGCGTCAGACCGCACCCGCCCAGCGAATGGCTGACTTTGTGAACCGCCGCCTCAGTTACGACCTGCCCGAGAGCTCCTACTCTCCCGGACTCATATCATCGCCCCTGCATTTCTGGATGCCGGAGTTCATTACCAGCCGCCTCAAGCAGGGATTCCTCCAGTTCGGAAAAAGTTCTCACGGATTCCTTACCAACGACGCCGTAATGATTGCCGTCGAGACCCGCACATCATCGCCCGTACGAATCCCGCGTGATACCGATACCCTGCAGCACATCGGACTGGAAGGCCTGTTCCCCTGCGGTGAGGGAGCCGGTTACGCCGGCGGCATAGTCTCCTCCGCCATAGACGGAGAGCGCTGTGCCGAATCAGTAGCACAATATTAGAAGCACCGGAATTCAAGGGATTAATTCCATGATGCTGCATTTAGTTAAACAGGCATATTTTAAGCCTGAGTTTGTAAATGCACCCGCAGTAGTACATCTGCCTGTGCTGGGCGGTATGAAAGAGCGTAAAATGCCTATAGTCCAAGTGGTTATCGGTGGTTATCCATACCTTTTCGGCTTTGATACAGGTTCTTCAGCTTGCTTATTTAACAGTGCCCGGTTACCCGAAGGACAGATGGATAGCGTTGAGAGTATCGGACAGATTCTTACTCATGATGGCGTGAAAGAGATGAGAGGATGCTTTGTCAGTGCCAAGGATGTTGAATTAGGTGAACTGAGAATCAAGGAGATTGCTATGCCTGCATACCAGGCTATGGATATCCCCGATGATTTGGACGGTTTAATCGGCCTTGGATTGGTCTATGATTATGACATTTACATCAATTGGCGGGATGAAGAGATTATGCTCATTGATCCTGACAGTACTGATTCTGTTCTGGCTGGCAAATATGAACTGGCAGATACGGTACCAATGTCATCGGCAACCAGAGCATACTGCTCTCCACCAAAAATCAGAAGCTGATTCTTTACGGTTATCGTTGATCTAACCGGTACACACCCGCCATCGTCCAACGGTTATCCAAGTAAGCAACCGCCATAGTAGGCAGCACATATCTACTCATCAGGATCCTGGTTGTGGGCTGTCATCCGGAGTACCAGGAGTAAAAGCCACCATGCACCAACCATGCACCAACCAAGCAACCTCAATCAATCCCGCATCCGCCAACTGCAGCGTAGCGCAAATGTATCAGATCCCTGTGCCACTGCGTCACATCCTATCGCCCAAAAAACGTGAAAGATTTTTTCACTTTTATACGATAGAATGTGATTCATATCAATACGATACTTTGGTGCTCTCGCCACATTTGCACTATCATTCGCCACATTTATTCATTTGCGTACATACGCTCACACGCGCAAGATTACTTTTGCGCCCGTATTATTATTTTGATTCAAAATGAAATTCAATGGCGCGAATGTGCTTATCACCGGTGGAGCATCGGGCATAGGCAGGATAATGGGCCGCATGGCTCTTGAGAAAGGTGCAAGAAAGCTTATAATATGGGATATCAACGCCCGGAACATTGAGATTGTAAAGAATGAACTGACCGCAAAAGGCTCAGTTTGCGGCTACAGCGTGGATGTATCGGACAAGGTCTCCATCCAGGAGGCTTACGCCGCTACAGTGAAGGAATGCGGCCCCATAGACATACTGATACAGTGCGCCGGCATTGTGACCAGCAACGCCACTTTCGATAAACTTACCACCCCCGACATTGAGCGCACCATGATGATCAACGCAGTGGCTCCCATGAACGTGGCACACACCATGTTGCCCGATATGATAGCACGCAACAAAGGTCATGTGTGCAACATAGCATCGGCTGCAGGCATGCTCTCCATGCCCAAGATGAGTGTCTATGCCGCAAGCAAATGGAGCGTTATAGGCTGGTCCGATTCAGTACGCATAGAACTACACGACATGAAATCAAAGGTCCGATTCACAACCGTTGCCCCCTACTTCATCAACACGGGCATGTTTGACGGTGTGACATCAAGGATTTTCCCCATACTGGACCCTGAAAACACCGCCCGCAAGATTGTCCGTTCAATTGAAAAGAACCAGGATTTCCGCGGCATACCTTTCGGTTTCCATTTTATAAGATTCTGGCAGGCTCTGCTGCCCGTATGCTTGTTTGATTTTGTTTTTGGCACTATATTTGGAATCTATCACACAATGGACCACTTTACCGGAAGGAAAAAATGACAATAGAGAACACCCCGCAAGAGAGGATTGAAGCGATAATAGCCTCACAGAAAGAGTTTTTCAAGACAGGAACCACGCTTGATGTGGAGTTCCGCAAGAATCAGTTGCGCAAGCTGGCACAAGCCCTGCAGGAGTTTGAGAAACCGTTGGCCGATGCCCTCTGGACCGATCTGCACAAATCCTTTCAGGAGGCCTACCTGACAGAGATCGGGCTTGTCAAGGCCGAGATACGCGAGCACCTTAAAGGTGTAAGCCGATGGTCACGACGCAAACGGGTCCACACCCCTCTGACCCTCTTTCCCTCAAGCTCATTCATAGTAAAGGAGCCGCTGGGGTGTGCACTGATTGTATCGCCATGGAACTACCCCGTACAGTTGCTGCTCAACCCGCTGGTAGGTGCTATCTCTGCCGGATGCACAGCCGTACTCAAACCCTCGCCCTACGTGCCAGGCGTATCGGCTGTACTTGAGGAACTGATCCGCACCGCGTTCCCTGAGAACTACATTGCAGTGGTTCAGGGAAACCGTGATGTAAACAAAGTGCTGTTCAGCAGCCGGTTTGACATGATATTCTTTACCGGCAGCCCCGCTCTGGGCCGACAGGTAATGGCGGCGGCATCACAGCACCTCACTCCTGTTGTTCTGGAACTTGGCGGCAAGAGTCCCTGCATAATTGACAAGAGCGCCAACATAAAGCTGGCGACCCGACGTGTAGCCTGGGGCAAGACCCTCAACGCTGGCCAGACCTGCATCGCCCCTGACTACATACTTATCCATGAAGATGTAAAGGAGGCATTTATCAAACAGTTTGCCGCACAGGTTAAACGCCTGCACGGCAAAGAGATAAAGGAGTCCGGACACTTTGTACGCCTGGTAACTGACAAGGCCTTTGAGCGCGTCAAGAGTTACCTCCAGGACGGCGACATAGTATATGGCGGCCGCACTGACAGCAGCACCCGGTTCATAGAGCCCACCCTGCTGGACAACGTAAGTCCCGATGCCCCCGTCATGACCGATGAGATTTTCGGCCCCATATTCCCCATGATTACCGTCAGCCCCCGGAACGGCAGTTTCAGGGATCAGGTAGCAGAGTTCATTACAGGCAGGGAAAAGCCTCTGGCATTCTACTACTTTGGCTCTGAGGCCGACGGCTGGGACCTGATACACCGTACATCATCGGGCGGCGGATGCATAAATGACACTATCATGCACATAGCCAACGGTAACGTACCGTTTGGCGGCGTCGGCAACTCGGGTATGGGTCACTACCACGGCAAGCTGAGCTTTGACGCTTTCACCCACGAGCGCTCAATAGTGAAAGCCCCCACATGGATAGACCTGCCCTTCCGCTACATGCCCTACAAATTCTTTGCAATCATCAGGCGGATGATGTAAATTTGCATTCACTATGACACTATATCCAAATCTTATAAAAGAGGCCTTGCAGACGGTACGCTATCCGGGTACCGGCAAGGACATCATCTCAATGGAGATGCTTGAGGACGATATCCGAATTAACGGAAACTCGGTATCATTCTCACTCATTTTTGACAAGCCCACCGATCCTTTCATCAAATCAATTGTTAAGTCGGCCGAGACCGCAGTAAAGCTAAAGGCCGGTGATGACGTACAGGTAGAGGTAAAGGTTAAGACCCGCCAGGCTCCGCGTCCCGAGGGTCCGGAGTTGTTGCCCGATGTCAAGAACATCATAGCCGTAGCTTCCGGCAAGGGAGGCGTAGGCAAGTCAACCATAGCAGCCAACCTGGCCGTGGCTCTGGCCGGTATCGGTTACAAGGTCGGACTTCTGGACGCTGATATATTCGGTCCCTCAATGCCCAAGATGTTTGGTACCGAAGGTGCACGCCCGTATGCCGAAAACAAGGACGGCCGGGACCTGATAATCCCCGTAGAGCAGTACGGAATCAAGCTGCTCTCCATAGGCTACTTTGTTGACCCCGAGCAGGCAGTGCTGTGGCGCGGAGCGATGGCCAGCAACGCCCTCAAACAGTTAATTGCCGATGCCGATTGGGGAGAGCTGGACTACTTTATAATAGATATGCCTCCCGGCACAAGCGACATCCACCTGACGCTGGTACAGACACTGGGCATAACAGGCGCTGTTGTGGTAAGCACCCCTCAGGAGGTGGCTTTGGCCGATGCCCGCAAGGGAATAGATATGTTCCGCAATGAGAAGGTAAACGTTCCTGTATTAGGTCTGGTTGAGAATATGGCATGGTTCACCCCCGCAGAACTCCCGCAGAACAAGTATTACCTGTTTGGCAAGGAGGGATGCAAGCGTCTGGCCGAAGAGCTGAAGGTTCCACTGCTGGGACAGATCCCAATAGTGCAGAGCATTTGCGAGGGCGGCGACAGCGGAACTCCAGTAGCACTCAATCCCGATACCATAACCGGTCTGGCATTCCGTGAACTTGCGCAATCAGTAGCCATAGCAACCGATGCCCGTAATCACCAGCAGCCGCCTACAAAGGTAGTGAACACTCATTCCTGAGCGGTTTATACAGACTTGGATTCTTGGGGCGGAACAACAGGAACCTCAAATATGAATCTGGCTCCACCGTCAGTGTATGAAGTGTCAAGATAGACTTTGGCTCCCATACGCGTAGCTATTTCACGACAGATACTCAAACCCAGTCCCGTACCCTGAACAAAGTTGTTCAGTTTTGTAAAACGTTCAAAAATGGCCTCAGCCTGATCGGTTGGTATTCCAGGTCCGGTATCAGTAACGCTGAACACCACATATCCGGGTTTGACGCTAACCGAGCTGGCCAGTACTATCTGGCCGTTAGTGGTATGCTTGCAGGCATTTGTCAGAAGGTTTATGAGAATCTGCTGTACACGCTGCGGGTCTGTGCGGAAAGTAAACTCCTTGTCCGACTCCGGCTTATAGATAATTTTAACGCCAGGATGGAGCCTATGCTCTGAACTTGTAATCGCAGCATTGCACATAAAGTGCACCTCACCCTCATCGTATGTGATCCTATACTGACCGTTATCCATATCTGTGGTATTCAGGATATCCTCAAGCAGCATTATCAGAATCTTGGTATTGTTCATGATATGGTTTGAGAACTCCTGTTTCTCTTGGGGAGTAAGAGTATCATCCGGCAGTGAGAGCAACTGGGAGAATCCCACTATCGCATTGAGCGGAGTACGTACCTCATGACTCATATTCTGGACAAAACGTGTCTTGGTGGCGTTGGCAATCTCAGCCTTCCGGTTAGCCTCTGTCAGTTCATCTATCATTTTCTGGTCACGCTGCCTGCGGCGTTTCAGACCAATAACCTGACTGTATGCCAGGACAAGCAGTCCAAGCATCACTGCCGCAATGACTATAATCAGGGTCACAGTAGTACGCTCCAGCTGCCGGGAAGTATGTGCCAGGTCTGCTGTAAGGATATTATTACCCATCTTGGCGTCAAGTTCTGCCAGATTAAGCTGATTGGACTTGGCAAATTGCGTCTCCATCAACTCCATGAGACGTTTTTCAAGCCTGAATGCGGTGTTCACATAACCATATAACTCTGCTATATTGACCACGAATTTCATCTCACGCATCTTGGAGAGGCTTTCTATATCCTCAAGTTTATCGTCATCTATGACACCCTCCATGATGTTGTCAATCAGATGGAACATAGTCCCGGCCGTCCTTGAAATTATCTGCAGTTGCCCGTGATTAAGGCAGTAATCCCTCAGTTCAACGTATCTCTCCTTATCTTTCTCCATCGCGGCTATAACAGCCAGATAATAGTTGCAACGTAGTGTATCAAAATTCAGTTTAGATACTTCTAAAGCCTTGTTAATGCATATTTTCATGGAATCACTGGTAACGGGATATGTATCGGCCAGTTCACAGTAGGAGCGGCTGATTGACTGATTCTTTACAGTGGGGTCAGTACTGGAATTATATACATCTATGGATTGCAATATGTATTTTTTGGCCGATATATAGTCATTCATAGCCAGATACAGGGCTACCAGATATCTTGAGCTGCTCCAGATGCCGTACTCATCGGACTGTTCTATGGCTATGGCCTGCGCCTCCTGCAACAAATCAATAGCAGTATTGGCCTTACCGCTGTTGTAATAGTAGTTCTGCAACAGGTCATATGCATAGTAGAAATACTGCTTGTAGCCAAGCGATACGGACATCGTCTTGAGATCCTCAAACGCCTTGAGTATAATATTCTCATCCTTTATTGGGCTACGGCTGAAATGTTTAAGACGTCCCACATAGAACAGCACCTGGGCTTTCTTATCGTTTCTGGCCAATGCAGCCTGCATAAGTGAGTCATTCACCAGATTGAACTGATCGTCCGATACGGAACCTGCCAAAGTTTCAGTCCTCTGGAACAATCTGTAGCAATCATCATCAATCTGATATGCGTTGTTCTGGGCCAATGGTCTCACAGCCGGTAAAAGCAGCGTAAGCGCCAGAAAATATTTTAAAAGTCCTCGCATAATGCCTCAAAAATACAAAAAATATAAATCTTTGCAATCATCAGACGGATAATGTGATTTTGCCGCCACTATGACATTATATCCCAATCTGATAAAAGAGGCCCTTCAGACGATGCCCGCAACCACCAGGAACCGCCCACCAAGGCAGTATCAACCGGCAAATAAGAAAAGGCCGGATTTTGATTCCGGCCTTTCTTGTTATTCAGCTGAGAATAACGCTGTAGACAGGTATCGCTCACCGGTATCGGGCAGCAGAACGAACACGTTCTTGCCTGCAAACTCAGGACGTGAAGCAACCACGCTTGCTGCGTATGCAGCGGCACCGCTTGATATACCAACCAGCAGGCCCTCCTCCTTGGCCAGGGCGCGTGCGGTCTCAAATGCGTTGTCATTGCTTACGGGCAGTATCTCATCAACGATGCTGCGGTTAAAGTTATCGGGCACAAAACCGGCTCCGATACCCTGGATCTTGTGGGGGCCGCTGGGGTTGCCGCTCAGTACGGCCGATGACTCAGGCTCAACTGCTATGATACGTGCATTCGGGAATGCCTCCTTGATGGCAATGGCCGATCCGCTTACGGTACCGCCTGTACCTACACCAGCAATGAAAGCGTCAATCTGAACGCCAGACTCCTTGGCATCTGCCACAAGTTCCTTACCGGTAGTCCTGGCATGGATTTCGGGGTTGCTGGGATTAGAGAACTGCTGCAGGATTACAGCACCGGGAGTAGCGTCACGAAGCTCCTCGGCCTTGGCGATGGCACCCTTCATACCGTTTGCGCCCGGAGTAAGTACAATCTCTGTTCCGTATGCAGCAGCCAGTTTACGGCGCTCAATGCTCATGGTCTCTGGCATGGTCAGGATTACCTTATAGCCCTTTACAGCGCCTACCAATGACAGTCCTACGCCGGTATTACCCGATGTGGGCTCAATTATTGTACCTCCTTTTTTAAGGATGCCCTTCTTCTCGGCATCCTCAATCATAGCCAGAGCTATACGGTCCTTGACCGATCCGCCCGGATTGAAGAACTCAACCTTTGCAACAATGTTGGATTTGATACCACGGTTTGCCGTGAATGTCTTAAGACTGACTGTCGGAGTCTTACCGATTAGCTCAGTGATAGTGTTGTAAATTGCCATAGTTGTATGTATCTGTTGTTGTTTCCTTTATCTGGTGCAAAGTTATGTGCAACCGAAACAGTCAACAAGAAAAACCTAAAATCAAGAAAACCGTTCTAAAAACAATCAAAATAATAGTCAATCTATTCCAACGAGCGTTCAATGGAAATGTTTTGGAGGTACAGGTATCAGAAACATTTCTATTGTGTTACTTCCCAACTTGCAGAGTACTTCTCTTAGTACGCCCGTAACTCCTATAATCGTCTAATTCTATCTCAATGTCCGGTTCGGAGAGTTCCCCATCGGCCGGCAACTCAAAGACAATATACTTGATGCTCTTGCCCCGCTCAAGCCACTGCTGCTCATAGTGAGTCTTGATGGACAGTATGTGGTCTGCATCGCCGCTGGCATAGAGGTCATCGGTCCGGAACTCCACAGGCAGGCGGTTATGGTCCACCATCGCGCACGTATATGTATAAAGGAAATTGCTGTCGGTCTTGAGATGGATTTTTCCGCCAGGCTTAAGAATCCTGCGGTATCGCTCCATAAAGAAGGTCGATGTAAGACGTTTGGTTGCCTTTTTCATCTGCGGATCGGGGAAGGTGATCCATATCTCGCTCACCTCAGCCGGAGCAAAGAACCGGTCAATAAGCTCAATCACAGTGCGCAGGAACGCCACGTTATTCATACCCGCCTCAAGAGACTGCTTGGCCCCGGTCCACATACGGGCACCTTTTATGTCAACACCGATGAAATTCCTGTCGGGGAACAGGCCTGCCAGCCCCACGGTATATTCACCGTGCCCGCAACCCAACTCCAGCACTATCGGGCCGTCATTATGAAAGAAGGAGCTGTTCCAGCAGCCCCTCATTTCAAACGGGCCATCCTCACGGAACGAGCCCTGAGGCTCGAACACGTGCGGATAGGTCCGCATATCGGCAAACTTGGCCAGTTTACCTTTACCCATATCAGATATCCATAACTGTTACCCAGCCGTGAGTATCGGGAGCGTCACCATACTGTATGGCACGCAGCTGATGGTACAGGCCTTCCAGCACGGGCCCCGGCTTACCGTCACCTATCACGTAAGACTTGCCAAGCTCAATATCATCAATACGTGAGATAGGCGATATGACAGCAGCAGTACCGCAGGCGCCGGCCTCACTCATCTCATTAAGCTCCTCCAGCGGAACCGGACGGCACTCAACAGTCATGCCGTTATCCTTGGCCAGTTGCTGCAGGCTCTTGTTGGTGATTGAAGGCAGGATTGACTCAGACTTGGGAGTGATGTAGCTGTTACCCTTGATGCCGATGAAGTTGGCGGCACCGCACTCATCGATGTATTTCTTCTCCTTGGCATCCAGATAAAACTCACTTCCGTAACCCTTCTCATGGGCGATGTTATGGGCATACAGACTGGCTGCATAGTTACCACCCACCTTGTACTTACCCATACCCAGAGGAGCCGAACGGTCATAAGAACGCACCAGTGCGTATGCATTGGCCTGGAAACCGCCCTTGAAGTAAGGACCTACAGGCATTACGAATATAAGGAACAGATACTCACGGGCCGGCTTTACGCCAATCTCGGCACCGGTACCCACCAGCAGAGGACGGATATACAGAGAAGCACCGCTCTCATAAGGAGGAATAAACTCCTTGTTAAGTTCAATTACGCGTTTCACCATCCTACAGAATGTTTCGGTAGGGAGTTCAGGCATCATGGTCGCGCGGCAGGTACTCTGCAGACGCTCAGCATTGGCCTCCATACGGAATATCCGCACCTTACCATCTTTGCCGCGGAATGCCTTAAGGCCCTCAAATGCCTCCTGACCATAGTGCATGCACGTAGCGGCAATGTGCATAGGTACATATTCAGAGTCAGATTTCTCAATCTCACCCCATTTACCGTCTTTATACCAAATTCTCAGGTTCCAATTGGTCTTCATGTAACCAAATGAAAGATTGGACCAGTCAAGTTCTTTCATAGTGTTTTTGTTATTATTGTTGCGAAATTACAAAAAAGATACCAACACTTATTATTTACACAGTCAAATAAACTAAATTTGCGATAGTATGGATAATAAGGATATTGAAACAGGTACACCGATTACCGGAATCCCCAGCGAAAGATTTTTCAGAAATATAAGGATAATACGCTTTATCCTGCTTGCCACCGTTCTGTTTATCATTACCGACACTATAGGCCGATGGTTCCTTCCTGATGACATACGTGTTCCTGGAATATACCTTGTCCTTATCTGGGTACTATGCCTGATTACAGGTTTTTTCCAGTTCTATATTTGGAGGAAGATTGATGTAAAATGGATGAAATGGGTGGTTTCTATCGGCTATATCATCCTTTTCCCGGTTATCCTCGCACTGTGTCATTTCTATCACAGCGAAAGCCCTGCCCTCATAGGATACAGAATATCTGTAACCTTCATGCCTGTATTCGGATTCCTGATAGTTTCACTGACAGCAGGATTCATAAAATGGTATGGAAACATGATAAAGAGAGTCTTTCATCTTGAATCAATCAACAACATCATTTTCTTTCTGCTCATGCTCATTCCTATAGTGCTTGTCACAATGCTTTTCATTGGAGGATACAAACTGTCGGGATTCATGTCTGAGAAAAATGATGAAATTGAACAACTGATTTCTGAGGGCGAACTGAATCCTAATAAAGACCACCGGGAACCAGTCAGGCAATATGACAGGATTTTTAACGATATCAACGACACACAACTCGAAGCAGCGAAAAAGAACGGCCTCAGAAAATCAGTAACGATAGACGAAGCTCAGTCCTGTCCCGACCTCGTCAGTATAAACTCTAACGGCTTTTATGAGATTGACAAACTGACCCACTCCGTACCATATCTCGTCCCGAAAGCAGCCAAACTGCTCGAAGATATGGGAAAGGCTTTTCAGGACTCACTGTTCAACCGTGGGTACAGCAGGAATCACAAATTCACGGTAACAAGCGTTCTCAGAACCGATGAGCATGTAAAACAACTTCGGAAGACGAATGTAAACTCTACCGAGCAATCATGTCACTGTTACGGAACCACTTTTGACATATCTTATTTCACCTTCCAAACACCTTCCAAAGGTACAGTGGCATCGGTCGACAAAATGCGTCAAGTGCTTATGCAGGTGGCGTATGACATGCGCAGACTGGACCGTTGTTTCGTAAAATACGAAAAGCAACAAACTTGCCTGCATATTACAGTACGATAATCCGGATTCTGTTTACTGAAGAGAAACCTATCCGTCATCATAAAGAAAAAACAAAACGGGGAACATTCAGTTTCCCCGTTTTGCATTACACCGCAATTATGGCGGTTGTTTTTTACTCCTGAAACTGTTTCAGGGAAAAACCATCAATACTGACGGAAATTCCACTTGCAGTTCACATCGTTGAAATCGAACTTGCCCAGAGAAGCGTTTGAGTCACCTATTGAGATAAGGCAGACCTTCTCATTGGTGCCGGGAACGGCCTTGGGGCAGATACGATATGTACCGTCAACGAGCTGATCGATGCTCCAGAGCTGCTCAGGTGCGCCTGTGAACTCAGGAACTGTGGTAAGCTCCTTGCCTGCAACAGCAGCCAGTGCACGGTTGGTACCGGCAATGAGAATCTTGTAGTACGGTGTTCCAAGTGTACCTTCCTCTACAGGAACAAGCTCCCACTTCTGGTTGGGACGGAACTGATAATCGATAACGCGAACATCAATGTTGCCCTTAGGCCAGTTGCCTATAACATCCTCCAGCTTCTGGAAAGGAACTACAGTGTTGGCACCACCGCCACCACCGAACATACCGCGACCACCACCCAGACGAACGTACTCAGTAGCAATCTCAAGAGCATAACCACGACGCTCTGACTCGATCTCATAAACACCGGGCTTTACATTGTAACCAGCCTCGGGCCATCCGTTACGCCATACGATAGGCAGGATAGCCAGGGTGCTGCGGCCACTCTGATAGTAGTCAGCCTCCCAGTGGAATGACATCTTTTCAACACCCTCCTCAATGATTGTGCGGCCAAAGTGACCTGCGCCGGTATAACCGTCACGGCAACCCAGAACCATCTTACCGCCACCCTCAATCATATCACGGCCTACATTATCGATGAACGGGCCTGTGGGGCTCTTGGAGCGACCGCATATGATGTTGTATGTTGAGTTTACACCATCGCAGCAGGTACCGTGGGTACCAAGCAGGTAGTACCAGCCGTCATGCTCAATCATAGTGGTAGCCTCACAGTCAATAGCGATATTGATATCCTCTGTCAGTGTGTCCAGACGGGCACCGGTCTGAGGATCAAGCTCTGTCATACGGATGAATCCGAAATAAGTACCGAATGTAACGAACAGACGGCCATCGGAAGTCATGATAAGACCGGCATCAATGGCATCGCAATCCTCATCCGTCAGTGAATGGGCTACAGTTGTACGCTCTGCAGCAGGAGGGAATCCGTAGTCAGGAGACTTGGGATCAAGGGTCTTACCCCAGCAGGTAACGATTGTGCCTGCATGGCCGCCACCCAGACCACCACCGGTGGTTGAATAAGCAAGCAGGTAACGGTCACCTATCTTAAGCATATCAGGAGCAGCACCTACATTAGGAATACGCTCACCGCTGGTCCATACCCAACCGTCTTCTGAAACAAGGCCTGAACCGCCTGTTCCCCAAGTGTAATACTTACCATCGCACTCTGCAATAGTAGCAGGATCGTGGATGAACGGAGCACCGATCTGAGCCATAACGGCCTCAGACATTGAGACTGAAACAAGGGCTACCAAGCCCATCTGAAATATCTTTTTCATATTCTGATCCTAAATATTAATTGTTAGTGATGGTGTAGTTCTTAAGAATTGTGCCGTCCTCATTGTAGAAACGGACGCACATATCACTCATACCCGGGCCGTTGATGACAGCGCCGCGGAGCAAGTTCTTACCTTTCTTGAGGGTGACGCGCTTTGACATACCGTCATCGGCAACCATTCGGCGGTCAGCCTGAAGGGTGAGGATCTTCTCACCGTTAAGCCACCAGATTGATGATGCGTTTGAACCGGCAGCGAGACGAACGTTAGGAATATCCTGATCACAGTTGATTACTGTGAATGCATTAAAGATAAGGCCATAACGTTTCTGGCCGTTTGATGTACCCTGAGCAAAACGGATAAGCTTGATGTTGAACAGCTTGCTGTCAACTGAATGCCACTCAAGAGTGTCCTTGACTGTAGCAGGAGCGGGAGCTGCTGCGGGAGCACCACCCATCATGCCGCCACCAAAGCCCCCGAAACCGCCCTGGGGAGCACCACCCTGAGGAGCGCCCTGGGGACGGGCCTGCCCCTGAGGACGAGCCTGGCCCTGAGGACGAGCCTGGCCTGCACCGGGACCGCCGGCAGGAGCACCGCCACCGAATCCGCCGAATCCTCCACGACCACTTGCACGCGGAGCCTCGGTCTCAACTATAACCTTGTCACCGGTCTTGGGAAGAGCCTTGATATCATTTGTGAACTGACCCTTGAAATACTCCTTGGTGAGTTCAGCAAGGATGTAGCTGTCAGTGAAACCACTATTGCCACTGTTAGGCTTGTTGATAGGCTCAATGATTGTCCAACGACGGATAAAGCCCTTCTCATCGGGTTTAGCCGGAGCTGCATCGGCCTTGATCTCTGTAAAATACTGGTCGAAATCAACATTTCTGTTGGCATAACGCTGCGGATCGATCTTTGAATTTGAACCGGTATCGGAACCGCAACCTACCAGAAAAGTTGCCATTCCCACCGCCAGGATTAATTTGAAATGTCTTTTCATAATAGAACTCAATTGTTGGTTTATAAATAAAGTTTGAATTGTTTTGACATTTGACCCGCTAATTTACAACAATAAAACGATTTTTAATATATAAATGTCAAAAAACAACCTTGGCCGGCAATAAATGACCGGCCAAGGTTAAAAAATGTAATATCAGTGTATAATTACTTTCCCCAGAAGAATTGAGCCATCTGATAGAGTGAACGACGCCATGTCAGGAACTCATGTGCAGTTCCGGGTGATACATAACCCATCACATCATAACCAGCGTCCTTCATAGCCTTGGTGGCATTGTTGATGCCATCAGGATTCTCTTTGCTGCCGCAGCTCATGAAAATTTTCTTGACCTGATTCTTGTTTTGGATTTCCTGCGGGTTGTAGGTGCCACCTGAAAGCAGGCCATAGTAACCGAACATCTCAGGACGAGCCAAAGTAATAGAGTGAGTCTCCATACCACCCATTGACAGACCGGCCATAGCGCGATTGTCCTTGTTGGCGATAGTGCGGAAGTGTGCATCTACATAAGGAACAAGTTCGTCACAAAGGAATTTCTCAAATCCTGCATTGGAGCCAAAGCCGCCACCTCCTGCGGGACGCTGACCACCAGGAGCTGCACCTGCGGGACGCTGGCCACCGGGAGCTGCACCGGCTGCGGGACGTTGGCCACCGGGAGCTGCACCGGCTGCGGGACGGGCACCACCTGCTCCACGACCCATACCAGGACCGAAGCCACCATTTGTCATACCGTATGTGCAGACAACGATGAATGGCTTGATCTTACCTTCAGCAATAAGATTGTCCATAATGAGGTTGGCATGGCCCTGTGTCATCCATGCTGTCTCATCTTCACCCCAACCATGCTGCAGGTACAGAACGGGATAACGGACATCAGCCTTATCGGCATGATATGTGGGAGGAGTATAGACGAAAGCGCGGCATAGCTCATTGCGGCTCTCGGACCATACCAGTATCTGCTGTACGAATCCGTGCGGGATATTGCGCTCCTCATAGAAGGCTGCATCCTTGGCAGGAATCTCAATACCGCTCTCCCAACGGGTTGAACCGTAATAGTTATTGGTTCCAGGATCGTTAAAAGTACCTCCATCGATACTTAGATGATAGTAATGGAAACCTTCATCCATCGGACCGGCAGTAGTACCCATCCAATATCCGTCTTCACCTTTCTCCAGTTTGGTACCTCCTTGACCACCGAGGCCCAGACTGACCGTAACGGACTGTGCCTGGGGAGCATTGATACGGAAACGGGCATAACCCTGTGAATTGACCATAGGGTACTGCTGCCCCGGCTGATTCTTAGATGAAGGTACAAAGTCCTCCTTGACCTCAGCGTTCTGTGCTGCACAGAAACCAGCAGTCATAATGGCTGCGCTGAAAATAACTGCGATTTTTCTCATTTTGATTAAAGATTATAGGTAATTGATGACTTGTTTTTTATTTGAAAATAAGTTGGGCGAACTGATAAAGACTACGCCTCCAGGTGTGCCACTCATGGGCAGTGCCCTCGGATATGTAACCGGTAGCATTGACACCTATCTTCTTGAGGTTTTCAGCAGCCTCCATTACACCCATATTTTCCTTGCCGCCGCAACTCATGAAAAGGACCTTGTTGGTCTTCTTGAAATCATCGGCATTCTCAAGTTCCTGAGTATTGAAAGTACCACCGCTGAACATGCCTACATAAGCGAAAGTGGTAGGATTGGCAAGAGTGACCGAGTGAGTAGTCATACCGCCCATTGAAAGACCGGCCATTGCGCGGTGCTGGGGATCGGCAATCACACGATAATTCTTTTCAACCATAGGAATGATATCCTTGATGAGCACATCCTGGAAAGCACCACCCATCATAAAACCACCACCGAAGCCGCCACGACGCTGACCGCCGCCCTGACCCTGAGGAGCGCCCTGCGTAACTGGACGTTGTCCGCCTGCAAAGCCACCCTGAGGAGCAGCATTCTGTGGATTAGCTGCGCGTGCGTCAAGACAGTCTATCACGACGATGAACGGAACTGCCTTTCCCTGGGCAATCAAGTTGTCCATGATCTGGCCGGTATGGCCCTGTTCTGCCCAGCCATGCTCGTTCTCACCCATTCCGTGCATCAGGTACAGAACCGGGAATTTCTTGGTGGTATTGGTATAATATTCATGAGGGAAATAGATATAGCAATGACGCATTGCCTCTGTTACTGACGACCAGTAGTAAACCTCGTTAACGGAACCTTGCGGAACGTTCTTCACCTGCCAGAATTCCTGATCGGCAGACGGAACCTCAATACCGCTGCCCCAACGGCTTGCGCCATAGTAATAGAGACTACCCGGATCAGGTACGCTTGCACCGTCTATATTGAGCTGATAGTAGTGGAAGCCCTCGTCCTGAGGAGCAGAGGTACCGGTCCAAACACCGTTCTCATTCTTGGTCATGGAATAAATCGTACCACTAATATCAAGCCCTACAGAAGTAGCGTTGGGGGCAGAAATCTGAGCACGGACCATACGCTGTGAGTTGACCATAGGATACTGGTGTCCGCTCTGATTGTTAGGTGCGGGTTTGAAGTCCTCAGTTACGTTTTCGGTTACTGAAGGTACAGTGGGGTTTCCACGGCCGCCACCGAACTGGGCTGACGCTGATAATGTTGCAAGCGCCATGAGAGAAAGGATAATTCTTTTCATTTTTGTTATTTTTAATATAAAAGTGATTCTTATTAACATGCAAACTTAACAATAAAAATCTTATTATACCCTATTTGAATAAAAAAAAACGGAAAGGATTCCGGATCCCGCCCGTTTTTACAGTATTATTGAATCTGCATCGGCAACATTCCAGGATGTTACGACGTCAATCACATCAGCATGATAACATCATATCTCAAAAACCGGTATATTTCGTGTTTTATCGCACCTGTTGAGGTGGAAATAAAGCGCAGATCAGGAAATATATTATCCAGTTCATTTCATCTCCTCCGCATACGCGCGGGCTTTAGGCAGCAGTTTCTCTAAATGTTTTATCCTGTTCATATCACTTGGATGCGTGCTGAGCTCCTCTGGAATCTGCTGTTTATCTGCCTCGGCCATCTTCTTCCATAGCAGCGGGGCCTGGTTGATGTCATACCCTGCAATTGCCATTATGTATAGCCCTATCTCATCAGCCTCATACTCATGTTTGCGGGAATACGGAAGCAGGTAGCCGTACTGACTGCCCACAGCAAAAGCAGTTTCGAAAAGCGCTCGACCGTTTTCTGATGTCTTCTGCTCAATAATCTGTCCGGTGACTGCACCCACCAGATTGGTCAGTGTCTGCTGTGTCATGCGCTCATTCCCGTGCCGGGCAATTGCATGTCCCATCTCGTGAGCCATCACTACGGCTATCATGTCGGGAGTACTCAGTACAGGCATTATGCCCTCATAAAACACCACCTTGCCGTCAGGAAGGCAGAATGCATTTGCCTGCCTGTCGCGAACCAGATAATACTCCCATTTTATTCCGTTAAGCACCTGTGTCTGACCTTTGGCAACAAGATATCTGTTGAGAGCCGCTTCAAGACGCCGGCCGACCTCCCTGATCATTGAGGTCTGGAGCATATTCGTGGATGGTGCCGCTGTTGACATGAACTCATAGTAGGACTGGGCGGACAGAGATGATATCTCATTATCAGAATAAAGAAGCATCCTGTTCCGTCCGGTAAAGACCACAGTGCTGCAGGAAATGACCGTAACAACGATAAACAGGAACAACAGAAGCCTTAAGAATTTCTTCATGACTGCAAATCTTCAGTTTCAAGAATCTTTTTTATCTCCTCATCGGTCTTGTAGAGCTTGTCCCTGCAAAACTTTATCAATTCACGTGCCTCTTTCAGTTTTTCGCCAATCAGATCAATATCCAGTTTGTTCTCCTCAATGCCGGAGACTATCTCCTCAAGACGTTTCAACGCATCCTCGTACTTCATAATCACATTGACATTATTGTTTTTTTAAATGATTTCACTCTCTACGGTTCCGTCGGGGAATACCGACGTAATACGTACACCCTTTTGCAAGTCCGACACGCTCCTGACAACATGTCCGTCACATCTGGTCAGTGTGTATCCGCGTTTGAGAATCAGCACCGGATCAGCAGCCTCAATACTCTTTCCTATCAGCTCCAGCTTGTGGATGTTTTCAGTCACTGAATCTCTGACGCCGGACAATGCCCTGTTCCACAGATTGTCAATTATCTGCTCATTACGGATCCTGATTACGGCATATAAGGAAGGCAGTTTCTGTGCAGTCTTCTCAATCCGGATCCTTTCGGCGTTCATTCTCTCTTTAACAGCATCACTCATACGACGTGTCATCTCTTCAAGTAACGAAGCTGCCTGAAAAGCCTTATCAATCAGGAACTCAGCAGCAGCTGTCGGAGTCTTGACTTTTGTATGGGCGACGGTATCGGCAACTGTATCGTCACGTTCATGACCGATTCCGGTAACGACTGGCAAAGGAAAATTAGCGATATTCAGAGCAAGATCATAAGAGTCAAAACAACTGAGTTCACTTACGGCGCCACCTCCACGTATGATGACCAGGACATCAAAATCATCTCGTCGTGCTGCCACTGCATTCATAGCTGCAATCACGCTGCGTTCCACCTCTTCGCCCTGCATGAGAGCTGGAAAAAGTCTCACATAAAACCTGAATCCGTAAACATTAGCATACAACTGGTTTCGGAAATCACCGTATCCCGCAGCAGTAACAGATGATATCACTGCTATCCGGTTAGGCAGTAACGGTATTTCCAACTCCCTGTTCAACTCTATCACCCCTTCTCTCTCCAACCGCTCCAGTATCTCCCTGCGGCGACGAGCCATATCGCCCAACGTATAGGCGGGATCGATATCCTGAACTGTAAGTGAATAGCCATAGACCTCATGAAACGTTACGGTAACCTGCAGCAGAACCTTCATTCCCACTTTCAGGCTCTCGCCGGTCTGAGCCTCGAAATAAGGCCTGAGCCGAAGCCATGTGGTACGCCAGACATTTGCCTTTGCTCTGGCCAGAAAGATGCGTCCTGTGGTATCCTTCTGAACCAGCTCCATATAACAATGCCCCTGACCTGACGGGTTGAGGCTGCTTATCTCAGCCTGTACCCAATAGGAGTCTGGCATCTCAAACTGGAGTGTGCTTCTCACGCATCCGTTGAGTTCAAGCAGAGTCATTGTTTTCATCCGGTTACATCGGGCAAGCGGTTACAAACTTAATACAAATCCAGCAAACAGTGCGCTGCTTTTTGTAACATTATTGTATATTTGCACAATCAAAACAACCTGACCTGATATGTTACGTAAAACAAGAATCTTACTTGCTTCCCTGTTCATTACTGGAATAACATTGCTTTTTCTGCAAATAGGCCACACATGGTGGGGATGGATGGCGAAACTTCAGTTCCTCCCTTCACTGCTGGCATTGAATTTCGTAATGATAGCAGCTATCATTCTGCTTTCTTTCCTGTTAGGCCGGCTATACTGCTCGGTTATATGTCCTTTGGGTGTTTACCAGGACATTGTAATATGGATACGCCGCAAAATAGGACAATGGCTTCAGAAAAGGCAAACTGCACGAATAAAGCAGTTGAAGGAGTTGGGAACCGAAGAAAAGCCTGTCGTAAGGCAATACATCAAAAGGTTCGGCTTCACTAAAGAGCACAAACCGGTAAGATATACCGTACTGATACTATCCGTCGTTTCTATAGTGGCTTCCAGCCAGATGCTCATTGCGCTTATCGCTCCGTACAGTGCTTACGGCCGTATGGTACGTTCCCTGGTAGCTGCAGGAAGTGGTTCCGTAACAGTCCCGCTGCTGATAACAGGTTTACTCACTTTTATCATAATATCGGTTTCAGCATGGCTATGGGGGCGTGAATACTGCAATACGATATGTCCAGTAGGGACATTCCTGAGTTTATTCAGCCGCTTCAGCCTGTTTCGTCCGGTCATAGACGAAAGCAAGTGCGTGAACTGTGCCAAATGTGCACACGGCTGTAAAGCTTCATGCATAGATTTCAAGGCACACAAGATAGACTACAGCCGTTGTGTGGATTGTTTTGATTGTATTGAAAACTGTAAGGAAGGTGCATTGGAATATCGGTACTTGGGATTCAATAAAAACTCATCCAAATCTGTACAGCCTGAAACAATGACTCATGCCGGCAACATTGACCAAAGCCGTCGCGCATTTCTGGCAACAGGTGTCGCTGTAGCAGCAGGGGCTGCCGCCCATGCACAGGATCATATGCACGGAGGCCTGGCCGAAGTAATTGACAAAAAAGCTCCCGAACGTTCTGAACGGCTTGTCCCGTTCGGCTCGGGCAGCGTGAAGTCATTCTATGACCACTGCACCGCCTGTCAGCTTTGTGTCAGCGCTTGTAAAAATGGAGTTTTGCGCCCTTCGTCAGACCTCGGACATTTCCTGCAACCATTCATGAGCTATGAAAACGGCTACTGCCGTCCAGAATGCACAGCCTGTAGCCAAGTTTGTCCCGCCGGTGCAATAAAACCTGTAAGCGTGGAGCAGAAACAGACCATACGTATAGGTGTGGCTCATGTGAATCTGGATCTCTGTCTGCCAGCAAACGGTAAAGACAATTGTGGAAACTGTGCATACCATTGCCCTTCAGGTGCCATACGTATGGTACGCCAGCAAGGGTCACGTAATCAGATTCCGACAGTTGCCGAAGACCGCTGTATAGGTTGCGGAGCTTGTGAGAACCTGTGTCCCTCACGCCCAATAAGCGCTATAACTGTAAACGGACTATCAATTCACCACAATGCATGATACTATGGACAGAAGAGATTTCATAAAATATATGGGAGCAGGTGCTGCCGCAGTGGCTTTGGATTCCTGTACTCCAGATGTTGCCAAAACGCGTAAGGCATCAACATCCAACAAGGACCTTCACGGTAAAATGCTTCAGAACTATCCCGGTATCGGTGTTTTGGGTTACGGTTGCATGCGCTGGCCACAGAAACGCGACGGTCAAGGCCGTAATGTAATTGATCAGGAAGAGGTTAACCGTTTGGTTGACTTTGCACTGGAGCATGGAGTGAACTATTTTGACACATCTCCTGTATATCTGGGAGGTGACAGCGAGCGTGCCACCGCTGAAGCGTTGAACCGTCACCCTCGCGAGAGCTGGATACTTGCCACCAAACTTTCGGTGTTCGGCAACTCTACTTTTGAGGGCTGTCAAACCATGTATCGCCGTTCGCTTGAGATTTTCAAGACTGATCATATAGACTACTATCTTCTTCACTCAATTCAGGACGGTAATGATTTCCGTAGCCGTTTTGAGAATACCGGCATCATGGAGTTCCTGCTTCAGGAGCGAGAGGCTGGTCACATACGCAAATTAGGATTCTCTTTTCACGGTCACAAGGATGGTTTTGACGAAATGATGGCTCTTCACGACAAGTATCACTGGGATTTTGTTCAAATCCAGATGAACTATATTGACTGGGAGCATCCCAATGGTAGGAACACCCGCGCTGATTATCTCTATGATGAACTTGACAAACGTGAGATTCCGATAGTGATTATGGAACCGTTGCGTGGAGGTTCCCTCTCCGATGTCCCTGCCCAGATAGCCGACCAACTCAAGGAACGTGAACCGGAACGTTCAATAGCATCCTGGGCCTTCCGTTATGTGGGCAGCTTTCCACGTGTTTTATGTGCCCTTAGTGGTATGACCTATATGGAACACCTGCAGGACAATCTGGAGACATTCCTCGACTTCCAACCACTTGATGACAATGAAAAGAAACTGTTGCTTGATATTGCTGACCAGATGGAGAACTACCCTTTGGTTCGCTGCACCGCCTGCAACTACTGCATGCCGTGTCCATACGGAATAAACATTCCCGGCATATTCAAATTCTATAATGACAATATCACAGCCGGGACATATGTAAAGAGCAAGGAACAGGAACACTATTCACGCATTCGCCGCAAATATCTTTTAGCTTACAATGAAGCCATTCCTACTGTACGCCAGGCTGACCATTGCATTGCATGCCGTCGCTGTGAAAGGGAGTGTCCTCAGAATATCCGCATCCCTGACGAACTGCGTCGCATAGACCGTTATATAGAAAGTCTTAAACGCAATACTATAGAGTAGAACAAATCAGAACAGATTCTAAATCAATAAAGGAATCTGAACTCGTCAAGATAGAGAACAGAACCCTCACCACCGGTAAAGTAATCACCAAGTGCACTTGATGAAGCTACAATAACCACAAACTTTGGAGTGCGGTTATTCTTGTATTCTATGTCTATGGTAAATTTCTCATAATTGATCATGGAACTATTGTAACCCACTCTTCCATAACCTATTATGTGCGGATCATTGTCTATGTCCAAAAATGTGTCGGTGGCCGGGTCAACTGTGAACTGACTGTCCCAGTCGGCAAGTACGACAAACACATGTGCGCTATCAGTCCTGTAAGCCCAGTTTTCATATGGAGCCCTGGCAACATTTATAGGCACAGGCTTGTAGCAGGCATATCCCTCAAGAGCTTTCGGGCGCAAATTAAATGGCAATCCCCATTTGAGCGCTGCACTTAAGCCGGACAGATTTATGTCACCCATCTGTCCGGTAAACATACATCCTGCAGCCAATTTCTTGGTAAATAAGGCATTAATCTGATGTGTCTGTAGTTTTACTGCATGCTTACCTTCACCCGTTACAGCCAGGAACTCACTTTCAGGAATACATGACAGTTTACCGAATATGGCTGTCGATGCATTGGCGGAAGCCCATACTTTTTTTTGTGCAGCTGTTGCATCCTGACCGTAACAGACGTCATTATTGCCGTTCTTGCTCCAGAAATCAAAATCCATGTTATAAAGCTGGTTATCTGCCGTTAGTACAGGTGATTTCGATTGTCCCTGTTCCTGTTCCACGGATGCCGTCTCCTCATGATTGTACGGAACCAGATCATTACGCCACTCACTGCATGACACTGAAAGTATTGTCGCTATAATAAGATTGAACCTTTTCATAAATCAGAAATGATAAACCAATCCCATCCTAATCCCTAAAAGATTTGGTTTGAAAAGAATGAATGAATGTCTTAACTTACTGCCACCGGTTTCCGTTGCGTACTGTTCCTGCCATTTGTAACCTCCCTCCAACAACGGGAGCTGCGCTTCGAACGATATTTTTTCGGTTGCAAATACACTGATACCCGGATACAGTCCCAATGATGCAGTCCATATATCACAGTAGCTACCCTCCTTACCGTTTTCAGTTAATCTGTAGCTCTTAAAATAACCCGATGAACCGGACAACCTTCCTTCAAAGAAAAGTGCCAATATATGGCCGTCAAACAGGGGCAAGTAACCCCTACATGTTAAGGCGCCGTTTACATCCTGCCTCATTATATTCCTGTCAGGCAATTCAATACCAGCCAGTTGTGTAGTATCTATTGAGATTCTGGCATCAGTATAACCCATTCTTAAACCAACAGATAGGTTATCCTTTATGAACCAGGCACCCAATACAGAAAAGTCACCTAAAGTCACATTTCCCTCCAGTTCTTTAATTATACCTAACAGATCATAGCCGTTCTCCCCGTCAGCCTTCCAGGAGTCATATCCGAAGGAGAACCCAACCTGCCTGGTACCTTTTTCAATATATACAGCCTGCGAGTTACCCATACCACGTTTCTGTGCGCTTATCAACTCACATACCACAAGCACAATAAATGTCAATCCGATTCTGAGTCTCATATCTGTCTTTATAGAATCTCTGAGAAATAATGTTCTCGCAGAGGCTTACGTAAAGTCTTTCCCTTTAATGTGACCGTCTTATTCAGTCTTATATCAGTTGATGAGGCTCCCACCTTAATTATAAACTTGCCAGGGGCTATGTTCCATTGGCGCTGCCCGTCATTGCTGTAGTAGCCTAATTGCTCCGTGTAGAGCTTTACCTGCACAGTTCTGCTCTCACCCGGCTTCAATGATATACGGGCAAATCCCTGCAACTGTATGGGACGGATATTCTGGCTGTCAGTCGTTGGCGACAGATATATCTGAGCCACCTCATCGCCAGCCATACCACCGGTGTTCCTTACCTTAAAAGAGACATTGAAAGACTCGTCTGTGGTTTGAGCATCACCCACCTCTATGTTACTGTACTCAAATGTAGTGTAGCTCAAACCGTAACCGAACGGCCACTGCACACGCGGATCCTGCCTGACGGAACGGTTATAGCATATTGGCTCATAGAGTTCCGTATTTGGATAACTCACAGACAGCTTGGCCGATGGCGACACTTTTCCGTAAAGGATGTCAGCCACTGCGTGGCCCCCCTCCTCGCCCGGATACCAGGCCTGTATCACCGCAGCGCAACGCTCTGCCAACCCTGATACTACCTGTGCCCTGCCGCCAAACATTATCAGCACCACAGGCTTACCTGTTTTTATTAGCTCCTCCACATACTCTTCCTGCCTGCCTGGCAGACGGAGTCCCATACGGTCACGGTTCTCGCCGCACAGCATCACGTTCTCACCCATAGCTGCTATGATTACATCAGCTTTCTGAGCCATACGAAGCGCCTCTTTTTTATCAGCCACCTCACCCGATTGTACCATACGGTGTAGTATATACCAATCCCAGGCACGTTCATCGCCATCTTCGCGATATCTGGTCTCAAGTTCATCGGTCCAGTCACAACCGCGTGAATACATTACGTTCATTCCATAAGGCTTGCGGTTATTCATACCTTCCAGCAGTTTCACTATATGAGGCTGGTCCTGATCAGCGATATTTTCCACCCTTTTCCAAAAATAGGACATGGCTGGATAGGTATAGTCACCGCACATGGCCCATATGGAATTGGCATTCGGGCCTGTTACCAATACATTTTTTACATCCTTAAGCGGTAACACCCCGTTGTTTTCCAGCAAAACGACAGACTGGGAAGCTATATCATAAGCAGTCCTGCGCTCCTCGGGGGTATCGAGAACAATCTTTTCCTTGCTGTACAGATACGGATTCTCATCAAACAGCCCGGCACGGAATTTCTGGCGCAACACATCCTTGACAGCGCGCTCGAATGCCTCAGGCTGGGCCAGACCTCTGTCAAGAGCCTCCTGTAAGTTACGGTAGTCACTCCCTTCAGGAAAATCAACGTCGTTCCCGTTATTGATTGCCTCAGCTGCCTTTTCGGCCGAACTGTTCAAACCGGGAATCTGACCTATGGCCGTATAATCACTCACCACCATACCGTCAAACCCCAGATAACCACGCAATATATCATTCAATATCTCTCCGTTTGCCACACAGTTTGTTCCATGAACGGCATGGTAACCGGGCATCAGGGTACGGCCGCCGGCCAAACGTATTATTGTCTCATGCGGCAGTAGGATCTCCTCCATCAGTTCTTTCTCCGGAGCATCACCACCGCCCCCGTAACCTAAATAATGTTTGGAGCAAGCTCCCACACCCTTTTTGAGATCACCCTGTTGCAGACCACGTACAAACGCCGTCCCCATCACGGCACTCAAATATCCGTCCTCACCGTATGACTCCTCCAGACGATTGAAACTTGGGGTACGGCATACATCAACCATAGGAGAAAGCGCCAGTATTCCACCCATCTTACGCATAAGCCTACCGGTCTGAATGGTCTTGAGCTCTGCAAGTTCAGGATTGAATGAACCAGCCTGTCCAATCTGCTGCGGATAGACCGTAGCCCCAAGGGTGTTCACGCCCGAAAGGACCTCCTCATGGAATAATGCCGGAATACCGTTGGGAGTATTATGCATGAGCCAGTCCTGTAAGGCGGCCACACGGTCACGAAGTTCATTAGGGTCACGCGGCTGCTGCAGGGCAAACTGTGAAAAATGCCCTATGCCATACGGGATAAGCCTACGGCACTGTGCCGTATCCAGTTTTCCCTGAGCATCAAACAGTACATCCATATACATACTGCGCAACTGTGCTATACGTTCCTGCTGCGGCATTTTCCCGTACAGTCTGTCTATCTGTTTCTCCAAATCAGAATTACTTGTCCTGTTACAGCTAACCATAAACAACATCATTAATAAAAACACTGATTTGCAGAACATAATCAGTCTTCTTTCGTAAATCATATAAAATGTCTTGATAGTAATCGAGTATAAAGGTAGCAATTATTTACATTACCTTTGCACCTGTTTAACCAATAGGAATACTTTGAAGATTGAACTGGCTGGAAAATGGGGATACCGCAGGATGATGATGTCATCGCTGCCATCCATACTTATGATGCTGATAACATCGGTTTACAGCATCGTGGATGGACTATTCGTATCCAATTTTACCAGCACCACAGCATTCGCTTCACTAAATCTCATCTGGCCTGCCATAATGGTGACCGGTGCTGTAGGGCTCATGTTCGGGGCCGGTGGCAGCGCATTGGTTGCCATGATTCTTGGACAAGGCGACAAGGAACGCGCCAGCCGTAATTTCACCATGATTGTTAAGACCCTTTTCATTACAGGAATAATACTTGCCGCACTGTTCATCACATTCATCAGGCCGGTCTGCCGGGTATTGGGCGCCACAGGTCCTATGATTGACTACTGTGTCAAATACGGACGGATTGTACTGCTCTCCCTGCCTCTATACATGATACAAATGGCCTTCCACTCTTTCTTCATGACTGCAGAGATTCCGCAAACAGGCACCAAACTTACCATAATATGCGGAATAACCAACATTGTGCTCGACGCGCTGTTCATCGTGGTCTTTGGCTGGGGACTGATGGGAGCAGCCATAGCTACTGCCGCAGGAATGGCTATTGGCGGTATTTATCCGCTGTACTATTTCAGTTCCAAAAAACAAAACACGACACAACTCAGATTTGTAAAAATCAGGACTGACAGACACATCATAGGACGCGTATGCACCAACGGGCTTTCCGAATATGTGGGCAATATTGCCCTCAGTATAGTCAGCATGTGCTATAACCTTCAACTCATGCGCATTATAGGTGAACAGGGTGTAGCTGTATATGGAATTCTCATGTACATAGGATTCATATATGCATCTGTATTTATCGGGTTTAATATCGCCATATCACCTGTAATTAGCTACAACTACGGAGCACAGAACCATACGGAACTAAAAAGCCTGCTTCGCAAAAGTCTGTTATTATTGTTTGTTGCCGGAACAGTTCTTACCATTGTTTCCGAAGTTCTCAGTACACCTATGGCCGGAATATTTGTAGGTTATGATATGCAACTTAAAAACCTTACCGCACATGCCATACGCCTGTATATGCTCAGCTTTATGATATGTGGCCTGAACATGTTTGTATCGGCATTCTTTACAGCTCTCAACAATGGGATAGTTTCAGCTGCCGCTGCATTTACACGCACATTGGTGTTCGAACTCGGATCTGTTTTTTTGCTTCCAGTGTTCTTGGGGCTTGACGGAGTGTGGTTAGCAGTTGATCTGGCTGATGTCCTGGCACTACTAATGTCGATCATCCTTCTGACAGTTTTTCGAAGCAAGTATAACTATTGAAACACAAAAGACAACTGACCGTCCCCAAGCAGATTGAACGACATGCGGTGATACGGGGTTGTACCATACTGTTTAATCGCCTCCCTGTGCTTTGCCGTAGGATATCCCTTGTTCTCACGCCAGTCATACTGCGGGTATTCATCGGCTATACGGTTCATGAAATCGTCACGGTGTGTCTTGGCCAGGATGGATGCCGCTGCAATTGACATCATCTTGCCGTCACCCTTCACAATGGTGGTGTGCGGAATGCCCGGATACGGGATGAAACGGTTACCGTCTATGAGCAGATACTCAGGCCGCACCTTAAGCTGGTCTATCGCCCTATGCATGGCCATGAACGATGCCTTAAGTATGTTTATCCTGTCAATCTCAACATTGTCAACAACACCCACTGCCCAGGCCACAGCCTCCTGCTCAATTATAGGGCGCAGTTCATAGCGCTGCTTCTCAGTAAGCTGTTTGGAGTCATTCAGGAGCGGATTGCTGAAACCGGGCGGCAATATCACCGCAGCGGCATACACAGGCCCGGCCAGACAGCCGCGCCCCGCCTCATCGCAGCCGGCCTCCATCCTGCCCTCCACAAGATACGGCATCAACGGATTGTGTTTCATAACTCTATTGCAGATTCCTATTCCATATTCCAACCAAATGTAACTATAATTTAGTTACCACGCAGACTTTTTACATGAATCTATCATCAAAGACAAAAAAACCGCCACCTTAATGAGATGACGGCAATCTATTCGCAAGACTTTTAATTGGCAGAAATAGTCACGGTTTGAGTTGTTGCAGTTAAGTCATATTATCTTGTTATCAACTTCGTTTTACTCTCACTCTACCCATACTCTACCCATAGGGTTGCCATAGGGTTGCCATAGGGTAGCCATAGGGTAGCCATACCACTTGATTATGGCACAAAGCAGCCTGGACTAAGGCTGGACTATGGCTAACCTATGGGTAGAGTGAGAGCAAAACCTTTTCAACTAAATTGCGGAAGAACCTTCCAAGTTTGCGCTGGAAGAACTGCTTAAACGGAATGTGGATCTGATAGAATACAACACCGTTAAGAATCCGTATTTCAAAGAAGAATTGGACGAAACCAAACAACTCATTTATGGAGAGGCATCTTAAGGCACATCTGTACAATATAACATCAGCTATCGGTGAAATACAATCGTTCTTCAATCTGACCCCCTTTTCTATGCTACCTTTTTCATATTTCTTCTCCCAACACTCATAAGCCTTTGACCAATAATGGTTCAACTGAATTACTGCATTACTATTCTTGCCTATTTGATGTAAATTCCAAATCACAAATTTATAGAAGGTGTTTACGGGTGGAATAACAAATCCTTTCCATCTGGTTTTTAGTTCATGCATGGAGATAAATCTGGTTGCTGCATCAAATCTGGTATTATAAAAAACTTTACCCTCGCTCATTAACTCAGGATAACATGCAATGTACTGTTCAATAACAAGTTTATTAGAATCATGGCGTAGCAATCCACTAGTACCAAAGTGTTTCCAATAAACAAGTACAGCAGGGTAATTGCAGTATTGTTTTAGAGCATCTGTTAACGTTTTTTCCTTTATTGGACACAGGAACTCATCTGCATCAATGAATGCAGCCCAACGGGTTTCTTGCCGATATGTTTGATACCAATTAAAATAAGCAGAATATTGTCCTGGATAATCCGGCCAATCAACAAGTGTTATCAGACCGCGTTCAATATATGGTGTAATAACCTGCAAATAGTTGTCCGAAGAATTGTTTTGATATAAATTTTGGGGTTACATCTTTAAAAACATGGATTTTTTCTCAAATTGGTTTAGAAACCGTGCAGATTCTTAATCAGCAAAATATTTTGTTCTACGGATGTAATAACCTATTTTTGTCAATTAAACAAACAGTCAATGTCGGCAGAATCCTATATAGAGAAGTTATCTGACGCCCTGTTCTGGGATATGGACAGATCGAAGTTGGATGTGGAAGCTCATTCTCCAAGTCTGATACAGCGTGTTCTGGAACGCGGAACACTTCAGGATTGGCGGCTTACACGTGATTTCTTTGGTATGGACCGTATAGTAAGCGACTGCAAACGTTTAAGAACTCTTGACCCTATGGCCCTGTCATTTATCTGCGCCATGTCCGATACCAATAAAGAAGATTACCGATGCTATCAGTTCAAGCAGTCACACCCCACACTCTGGAACTCCTGAAAACCCTTTCAGCAAAACCGGAATTGAATGGAATGAGACTTGTGGGAGGTACAAGCCTCGCATTACAATATGGACACAGGCAGTCTATAGATCTGGATTTTTTTGGACATATTAACATAGGACAGGATGAATTGGTTGCAAAGTTGAGCGAGACAGGCTCCCTTACCGTAACAAACAGAACGCCCCATTTTCTTCAGACAATCATCAATAATGTAAAAGTTGATTTTGTTGAATATGGTTTTTACAAATGGATAGACCAGCCTATTATTGAGGCAGGGATTTGTCTTGCATCAGACAAGGATATTGCTGCGATGAAAGTCAATGCAATCATGGGGCGTGGCTCAAAAAAAGACTTTATTGATTTATTTGTACTACTTCAACGCTATAGTCTATCTGAGATTCTACAGTTCTATAAACTCAAGTATCCTGAATACTCGGAGTACAGGGCATTATTAAGCATGACCTATTTTGAAGATGCAGAAATGCAGGATACACCCAGACTATTCATTCAGGATTCCTGGGAAGATATTAAACGGACAATAATAGATACAGTCAAGGTTTATCAGAAATAGCATTAACAACTTATTACCTGAATTACATCAAGCTCACTCTGGCCATGTCAAGCAGTATGACATCCGGGCGGAAATATCCTACAAATCAAAGCTCTTGTATTCATTAAGTACGTCATAGATTCCGTCTTCCGACAGCACTCCGCGCCTCAATCCATCCGGCAGCAGGCCCTTCTCATCGGCCTTGAGGTCATCAAACCACTCCGGACTGCCGTAATAATCATCCAGCTCCAATGCCTGCGGTCCCAGTTCACGCAGACGGGACATTGCGGTGTTTACCTGAGCGATAGCCTCCTTCAGGCTGTCAAGGATTTTCTCCATCTGCTCTATGCGTTCAATTTGAGTCATATTTTGGAATCATCCGGCCTTTATGCGGCAAATGTAATGAAAAATAACTAATTTCGCGGCCGAGTAGAGGAGATACCGCTGCAAGTGTGCTTGGAACCACTATAAAAACAAGTAAAAATGACTGAAAACAAAACCCTTCAGGGGCGGAAGGATGTGTCCTCCACCTTTGTCGTACTGGCAGTACTGTTCTGCGTCTGCCTTATCACATCAAATCTTTTTGTGCCACGCTTGTGGCGGGTAGGAAACACTTCGCTCCAGCTGTCAGCTGCGGTGATCATATTCCCCATTTCCTACATCATCAATGACCTGCTCACCGAGGTCTATGGCTACCGCCGTGCCATGTGGGTAATCTGGATGGGATTCGGGCTCAGCGCCTTTGTGGCTGTGGCAGCACATTTTGTTACAATACTGCCGGAACCTATCTATCCCGACAGCCGGGAGGTGGCGGACAGTTTCAACCGGCTGTTCGGACTTATACCGCGCACCACCATTGCATCCCTGATAGCATTCATACTTGGCTCCCATATAAACGCGTGGGTGATGTCGGCCATGAAGATTGCCACAAAAGGCCGCGGGTTTGGCTGGCGTGCCATAGTATCAACTATTGCCGGAGAGCTCTCGGACTCCATCATTTTCTATCCGCTGGCTTTCCTGGGCACCATGCCGATAGCCACCATATTGTCTATCGTGATTACACAGGTTACGGTAAAAACCGTTTATGAAATCGTAATACTGCCTGCTACAAGTACAATCTCACGCCGCCTCAAGGCAAAGGAGGGTATTGATACTTATGATTATGACGTCAAATACAATCCGTTTAAACTCAAATCTCAGGAATAATGTCTGAAAACAGAAAAAAAGAGGGCCTGACCGCGCTTGGCGGCAAGACCACATACTCAAACGAATACAATCCAGGCCTGCTGGAAGCCTTTGAGAACCTCAACCGGGAGAATGACTACTGGGTACGTTTCAACTGTCCGGAATTCACCACACTGTGCCCCATAACCGGGCAGCCCGATTTTGCCGAGATCCGCATCAGCTATATCCCCGATGTCAGGATGGTGGAGAGCAAGTCACTCAAATTATATCTCCACAGTTACCGCAATCACGGAGGTTTCCATGAAGACTGCGTAAACCGCATCATGAAGGACCTGATCAGGCTGATGGACCCCAAGTACATTGAGGTGACCGGATTCTTTGTACCACGCGGCGGAATATCAATCTACCCCTACGCCAACTACGGCCGTCCCGGCACCAAATTTGAAGAACTGGCCAATCAGCGCATGGCTACTCACGAGTGAGCGAGTTGCAGTGCGAGCAGCCCGGCATGTAGAACAGCCAGCCGTCAGCGCATGACAATACGAAACGGTCATGTCTGTGGTCATATGACAGTCTCAGGGGTTGCAGTTCCAGCTGCCGGGTCTGACCGTTTTCTGTATAGGTGAGCGTACGCTCGCTCCATATCTTGCCCGTGGCCGATGTAAAGACCGCGGGCATTCCGTTCATATATGTTCCGGCTATGAAGAAACTGTTATCCGATGCCGCTATCGAACAGAAACTTGTTTCATCATAATACGAGTAGTAAGTACCGTTGAAATCCATAGTCGTGAAGGTTTCAAAATCCCGGGTACCGTATATGACTCCACCTTCTGTCAGGATAAGGGTGTTCTCTTTTGTACAGGCTATACCCACCACCCTGTCGGCATTACCGCTTATCCTACTGCGGCACAGCTTTCGGCTCCTGCCGTTACGTTCTGCCTTGTAGACCATGCCGTCTGGGGTTACGGCAAGTACATAGTCATCCCTGATATCTATACCCGCTATATCTGTCTTGAGCCGGATGCTGTCCGTGACATGCTTTTGGACATCGGCAAAACAGATCCTGCCGTCAGAATATGCAATTACCAGCCCAGCCCCAAAAGGCTTGACATCCACCGTTTGAGGTGTTGCGGCATTAATATGAAAAAATGCCGCTGACCAGAGCAGAGCAATGGTCAGTGACACTTTTGATAGTATGTTCCCCGAAAGGATCATTTACTGCTTATGCTGAACCTGTCAAAGCTTGCCTTGAACGGAGCGTTCTGTGTTGCAGGAGTTGCCGGAGCTCCCTGACCGCCGGCCGGCATACGCATGCCTCCCATACGGGCGTTGGCTGCACCAAGGGTGGCCATCACACCTGCCTGAATATCCTTCAGTATAACATCCACCTGTCCAGCCTCAACCCATTTCTTGCCGTCGGCCGAATAGAAGGCGGTATAAGTGCTGCCCGCCTTGACCAGACGCAGCCAGATGGTATTGTCCTTGACACCGGCATCAGCCAGAGGCACGTTCAGAGTGGTCTTGGCACTGCCGTTCTCCTCGGCATAGAGCTGCAGGCTTCCTACCGCAGGAGCTGCAGCAGTCTGCTGCTGTCCGCGACGGAATCCCTGAGCGGCATAAACCAGCTTGACAAAGTGAGAGTCATCCTGATAAGCCACCAGGCCTGCGTTCTGAGCAGGAGCAGCGGGTACGGCCGATGTCTGCAGCTTGGTCTCGATGGTCCAGTCTGTATTTGCACTCTGCAGAATCAGGTTCTGTGCGTTGTCGGCAGCTGCGTTGATATCGCCTGCCGCTGCGGTAATCTCCAGCACGCCGCCGCTGAGTGAGTAACCGGCCTTGTCTTCGCGGATAACGCTCCACTGTTTGCCAAGCGAGCTGCCGTTGAACTCATCGGATGTTCCCTTGGTACCGAAGTTTACCATATAGGTGTCTGCATCGCCGGTAATGGGATCGGCAACGGTAACAACTGCAGTGCCGGGCACCTTAGCAGCCTGCTCAACAGTAGCGGTAATGTTCTTTGCCTTGGCCATGGCGATAACCTTGGAGGGTTTGCTTGTCAGCACGCTGTACTGTTTGCGGCCGGCCTTAAGCAGAGACTTGCTGCCGCTCTTGAGGCTTGTCAGTGTAAGATCGGGGTTCACCTTGACAGAGTAGCTGTCTGTAACGCTCCGTCCATTATAAGTAACGATTGTGGTGATTGTCGCTATGCCTGAGCCCTTGGCTGTGAGCAGACCTGATTCGCTTACCTGGGCCACATTCGGATTGCTGCTTACAAACTCCACCGTTGCTTTGTCAATATCCAGGAAAGAGTCATCAGTAAGTGCTGCCGATGTAATGAACTGAGCAGTTTCACCTATCTCAAGGACTGATACCCGGCAGTCAGAAACCACGGTCTTGAGCCTGGGAGTGAAGCGACCGTTCATGGTGGCCGATACGGTTCCACGGATATCCTGTGACGATGAACCTATCTCAAACAGATAACTGCCTGAGTCATAGGTGATGCGGTCACTCTCCATATCCCAGAACCAGAGGTCGGAGCAGTCTATCTCTATCTCCACGCGGCGGGTCTGGCCACGCGGGATGGTAACGCGCCTGAATCCCTTGAGTCTCTTGATGGGACGCTGCAGTGATGCGGGACTGTCGGGAGTCCTGACGTAGATCTGAACCACCTCATCACCGTCATAATCGCCTGTATTCTTTACGTTTACGCTTACAGTTATCTTATCATCAGGAGTGATTGAACTCTTGCTGATGGTAAAGTCCGAATACTCGAATGTGGTGTAACTCAGGCCGTAACCGAATTCGTAAGACACAGGCTTGGTAAAATACCAAAGCGTACGTCCGGGCTTGCCGTTACCTGCTCTCAGGGTATAGTCTGTAATGGGAGGCAGATCCTTAACAGACTTGTACCATGTGGCGTTAAGTTTACCGCCAGGAGTAACATCGCCAAACAGTACCATAGGTATTGCGGCGCCCTGTGCCTGGCCATTATAGCCGGTCCACAGAACGCCGGGAACATTCTCAAGGTTCTTGAAATCCTCAACCTCAACGCATCCCAGAGTCTGCATAACCACAACCGTATTTTTGTTTTCCTTTGCCACGGCCTGGATCAGTTTGACCTGATTGCCCGGCAGGTTAAGTGTCAGACGGTCTGCCTCCTCGGTTGCGGTGTTCTCATCGGTTCCCACGAATACTATGGCTACGTCCGATTTACGGGCGGCCTCAAGTACCTCGTTGTCAATCTCTTCATCCTCGGGGGCCTTGTAGACAAGATAGAGGGTCTGGGGACCATTGTAACCCAGTCGGTTTACCTTCTCCTCCATGGGGGTACTGGCGCCATATACGCCGCCAACCCTCTTGCCCGATGCACGGGTGGCCTCAATGGTGCTGATAAGGTTACCCTCGGGTGAGCCCACGTGAACCTCAATGATACCACCCTCAGTGGGAATATTGGCACCTATGGTTATCTTGTCCACATTAATAAGGTCTATGTTCTCATATGCTGTCCAGGAGCCGTCGTCGATGGAACGTACCTGCTCCTCGGTACCCATACCTGAACCAACGGTTATACCATCTGATGATGAACTGTACTGGGTGGCGTCATGATGTGTCTTGGTGCCATCAGCCTTCTCAAGCTCAAAATATGCAACATAAAGCAGGTTACTCTTGCTTTTGGTACTTCCGCCCTGTGCCAGGGTCACCTCTATGTCCAGTCCCTTCTCGGCTATGTACTTGCTTATACCGGCGTACGGACTGGTACGGCTGGACTGCTCGGGACGACCGGAGTACGGTCCAAGCTCCACGCGGTCAGCCTGCGGACCTATCAGAGCTATACTCTTTATATCATTAAGGTTGATAGGCAGAGCCTTGGTCTCCGTACCCACCACCTTATCATTCTTAAGCAGGACCGGAGTGCGTGTAGCCACCTCCAAGGCAATGGCCTGGCTGCGTTCTGAGTTCACGGTGCTGGCGGGGAAGTTTGCATAAGGAACCTTCATTAATGGGTCAAATTCACCCGTACGCATTCGGATGGTGAACATGTTCACCAATGCACGGTCCATATCGGCTTCAGTGATCAAACCCTTCTCTAATGCGCTCAATGCAAAACGCTGATACACGCTTCCGCAGTCAGAGTCCACACCGGCCTTGAGTCCGGCAGCGGTTGCCTCCTCTGCTGTTTCCACATAATAATGACCTGTATAGATATCCTCAATTGCAGCGCAGTCACCGGTCACATAACCTTTCATGCCGTATGTACGGCGGGCGATAGTATCCAGATAAAGCGCACTGGCCGATGTAGGCACATGGTTCACAGCGTTGTAAGATGACATGATTGATGGCAGGTTGTCTTTTTCAATCAGTTCTTTGTAGGGATAGAGATAAAACTCGCGCATATCCCGACTGTCCATATTGGAACTTCCCACATGACGGTCGAACTCACTATTATTGGCAAAATAATGTTTGGCGCACGGTACGGCCTTTAAGTAATTGGGATCACTACCCATCATACCACGCACAAATCCGCCACTCATCACAGCAGCCAGGAAGGGATCCTCACCGTAGCTTTCGCCAGTACGTCCCCAGCGAGGGTCACGTATGGGTTCCACCACCGGACTCCAGAAAGTCAGGCCCTTGGTACCTGTCTGGAAAATGGCGCGGGCCTCATCGGCTATGACCGATGCTTCCAACTCCAACAGTTCAGGGTCCCATGTGGAGCCCAAAGCCACACTGCCGGGGAATGATGTCGGTCCTTGTAATCCCACCGAAGCATTGGCACCTGACAGCACTCCGTGAAGGGCCTCGCTCCATACATTATATTGTTTAATACCCAAGCGTGGCACAGCAGCCATATTGTTGCCGAGCAACGCCTGTTTCTCTTCCAGAGTAAGACGTGAAACCAAATCAACGGCACGCTCCTCAAATGAATAACTGGTGTTCCTGAAAACAGGAACGTTTTCCTGCGCCGTAATATCACCGCCAACAATGGATGATATCACTGCAATGGTCAGCAATCTTTTCAGTGAATTTCTCATATTGTTATGTAATAAATTGTTTGCCATCCGCTCAACAAACCTTTCTATTCTATTCTTGGAAACAAATATAATGTTTTTACGTCTATTAACCGTAATCCCATAGATACAAAAAACGATTCTTCTTCCTGGCAGAGTTTTTTCCCGACACCTGATTACCGCAAAAAAGATTGTATTTTTGCAATCGTAAAAACGAGATAATCCAAATGAGTGAATTGAAAACGCCCCGTGAGCTAGGTACGGAAAAAATCGGAACACTTCTCTTCAGATACGCTGTGCCGGCCATGATTGCCATGCTGGCATCATCACTTTACAATATTGTCGATCGCGCGTTCATCGGTCATGGAGTGGGAGCCATGGCTCTATCCGGTCTTGCTGTAACATTCCCGCTCATGAACCTGTCGGCAGCATTAGGCTCTATGGTTGGAGTAGGATCCGGAACAATGATTTCGATAAAGCTGGGGCAGAAAGATAATGAAAGTGCACAGACCCTCCTGGGTAATTCCATTACCTTGAACATCCTTATCGGAATCCTGTTCGGAGCACTTTCACTCATATTTATCAACCCTGTGCTAAAGCTTTTCGGGGCTACCGATGTAACCATAGGATACGCCCGCGAATACATGACCATAATACTTGCCGGCAACGCCTTTACACACCTCTATCTTGGAATAAACTGTATTCTACGTGCAGCAGGACATCCCAACAAAGCGATGATGGCCACCATAGGAACAGTACTTTTGAACACTTTCCTGGACTATCTGTTTATAATGGTGTTTCACTGGGGAATAATGGGTGCTGCTATAGCAACAGTAATTTCACAGGTGCTGGCATTTGGCTGGCAATGTTTCCAGCTCTCTGACAAAAGTGAGCTTATACATCTCAAACGCGGAACGTTCCGGTTACATTGGGATTTGGTTAAGAATATGCTTACAATAGGTCTCTCTCCATGTCTGATGAACGCTGCCGCCTGCCTTGTAGTGCTGCTGATCAATCGCGGCCTTTTAAAATACGGAAATGACGTGGCCATAGGAGCATACAGTATAATTAACAGTATTGGGTTTATCTTCGTCATGATGGTCATGGGATTCAACCAGGCCATGCAGCCTATTGCCGGATATAATTACGGTGCAAAACAGTTCTCTCGCGTTCTTAAAGTTCTCTATATGACACTTTTTGCCGGAACCTGTGTTACGACATTGGGATTTGTCGTGGGGGAGTTCATGCCGGACTTGTGCATCCGGATTTTCACCAATGATTCTGAACTGTCGCTTATAGCCCGCAACGGTATGCGTATCAACTTCCTGATATTTCCGCTGATAGGCTCTCAAATGGTAACCGGAAACTTCTTTCAGAGTATCGGTATGCCGGGAAAATCCATACTCATGTCACTCTCGCGTCAATTGTTGCTGCTTATACCTTTCCTCATCATTCTTCCCCGTTACTACGGAATAAACGGTGTCTGGTACAGTATGCCGGCATCCGATGCACTTTCAGTAATCCTGGGATTCTCACTGCTGATTCCACAGATAAGGAAGTTAAAACTTGAAACCGCTCAAAACCAATGAATATGGACAAACATTATTGTATTTGTATAGGCCGGAAGTTCGGAAGTGGAGGCCGGAACGTGGCAAAACTGGTTGCTGACAGACTTGGAATAAGAGTGTATGACAGGGATCTTCTGAAAACTGCATCGGAAAGCAGCGGATTCAGTGAGTCATTTTTTGATGAGGCTGATGAGGAGAAAACGCGTAAAGGACTACGCTCGCTCTTCATGAACCATCTGACAGGAAGCGGGCTCTCCAACAACTATCTCAGCAACGAATCAATATTCAAGATGCAGAGCGAAGCTATCAAGACCATACACGAAAGGGAAGATTGTGTCTTTATCGGTCGTTGTGCAGATTACGTACTACGCGACTGTGACCGGATGCTCAACGTATTCATAGCTGCCACCTTGGATGACAGAGTGGATCGTTTATGCCGTCATGCAGGGGACGAACTGAATCAGCGCAAGGCCCTCTCACTGATAGAAGATATAGACCGCAGACGCTCCTCCTATTACAACTATTTCACCGGACGTACTTGGGGTGACCCGGCAGTATATGATATATGTCTGAACAGCACTGTATTGGGCTATGAAAAAAGTGCAGAGATTATAGCGACACTTGCCACAGAACGACTCAGAATATGAAAAAAATAGGCATAATTTCCGACACGCACAGTTACTGGGACGAGCGTTACGCCACTTTCTTCAACGGATGTGATGAGATCTGGCATGCAGGCGATGCCGGTTCAGCCGAGATACTTGACCGTCTCTCAAACATTGCCACTCTGAGAGCTGTTTACGGCAATTGTGACGGACAGGATGTACGTCGTTTCACAACGGAGATTTACCGTTTTAAAGTTGAGGAGGCAAACATCATGCTAAAGCACATAGGAGGATCCCCCGACCATTACGATCACTCCGTCAGGGAACAGTTACAGATTGAAACACCGGATCTTTTCGTATGCGGGCATTCCCATATTCTAAAGGTTATGCATGACCGGAAATTGGACATGCTCTTCATAAACCCGGGAGCGGCAGGCCTGCAAGGCTGGCAGAAAGTTCGCACATTGGTACGTCTGGAAATAGATGGAAAACAGTTCAGGAATCTTGAAGTATATGAAATAAAACGGGAGAACGTCATTTGAACAGGAATTGTAATTGTGGATTTATCCCGCTACGCACAAAAAAAAAACTCTCATGAATTAAACTTTTAGGAATTTCTGATATCTTATTGATGTCAAAAGAAATAATTGTCTTACTAAATAACACTGAACAATGAAGAAAGTATTATTTGCAATTGCAGCTCTTTTTATTTCCACTATGAGCTTTGCACAGGGATTTGGCGGCGGTTTCGGCGGCGGCCAGGGTATGAACATGAACCCGGAGGATATGGCTAAGCGTCAGGCTGACCGTCTGAAGGAACAGTTGTCACTGACACAGGTTCAGTACGATTCAATTTACAACCTGTATCTGGCCAGCAGCAAGGAGCAGGCAAAACGCCGTGAGCAGATGCAGAACGGTGGCCAGCAGCCAGGCCAGGGTGACATGCAGGCCATGATGGAACAGATGCAGAAGCAGCGTCAGGCTCAGGATGCCAAAATCAAATCATTTCTGACCGATGCCCAGAAGAAGACATACGACGAACTTCAGGAACAGCGTCGTCAGCGTCAGGGCCAGGGTGGTTTCGGTGGCGGCCAGGGTGCTCCCCAAGGCGGTTTCGGAGGTGGCAGACCTCAGGGTGGCCAGGGAGGTGGCAGACCCAGGAACAACTAATCATTATGACTCATTTAAATAAAGGCTGTCTTATGGGCAGCCTTTATTCTTTTTTTGCCGGATAGAGTTTTTTGCGACACAATAGATATTCTGAATGTACAAAAACTGTAACTTTGCAAAATAACAAAAAATCACCAAGATGAAAACATATCTTGTAACCGGTGCCGCAGGTTTTATCGGCGCAAATTTCATCAAGTACATTCTTTCACATCATGACGATGTCAAAGTGGTAGTTCTGGACCTTCTCACATATGCGGGAAACCTCGGAACAATTATGAAGGACATTGACAACAAGCGTTGCTTTTTCGTCAAAGGCGATATTTGCGACCGTGAACTTGCTGACAGTCTTTTCAAAGAGTATAATTTTGACTATGTGGTGAATTTTGCGGCAGAAAGTCATGTGGACCGTAGCATAGAGAATCCTCAGCTGTTCCTGATGACCAACATTCTGGGAACACAGAACCTGCTGGATGCCGCACGCCGTGCATGGGTTACAGGCAAGGACAGTTCCGGCTATCCCGTTTGGAGAGAAGGAGTCCGCTACCACCAGGTATCAACCGATGAGGTCTATGGCAGCCTCGGTGCCGAAGGTTTTTTTACGGAGCAGACACCACTCTGTCCCCACAGCCCCTACAGTGCCTCCAAGACCAGTGCCGACATGTTCGTTATGGCCTATCATGATACATATCACATGCCAGTTACAATAACCCGATGCAGCAACAACTATGGGCCATATCATTTCCCGGAGAAACTAATTCCTCTCATAATAAAGAACATTCTTGAAGGCCGTAACCTGCCTGTATATGGTGACGGCAGCAATGTACGCGACTGGCTCTATGTGGAGGATCACTGCAAGGCAATTGACCTGGTAGTACGCAAGGGACGTGAAGGTCAGGTATATAATGTGGGCGGCCACAACGAAATGAAGAACATTGATATTGTCAAACTCACAATAAGCACCATAAGACGCCTAATGACTGAAAATCCTGAATATCGCAAGGTCCTTAAAAAGAAAGAGATTCTTCCCAATGGTGAGATTAGCATTGACTGGATTAACGATGACCTGATTACATTCGTCAAGGACCGTTTGGGTCATGACCAGCGCTATGCAATCGATCCATCCAAAATCACTGCAGAACTCGGATGGTATCCCGAGACACGTTTTGCTGACGGCATAGTCAAAACCATTGAGTGGTATCTGAACAATCAGGATTGGGTCAACGACGTAACCAGCGGAGATTATCAGAAATATTACGATCGCATGTATTCCGGACGTTGAACCGGTAAAAACATACAAATCAAAAAAGCCTGACAGCTTTATGACACCGCGCAGCCTATGAGTATCATAAGTTGCGCGGTAAGTATTCTAAGGAACATAGTAAGAGGATATACCGTAGAATATGCCACAGCAGGAGCATCGTGGTTTGTCTGGTTATTTGCGAATGCCAATGCCGGAGGATTAGTACTCGCACCAGCTACCAGACCGATAATACTATAATAGTTCATTCCATGCCGTTTTCTTGCCACCAATGCAGTTATGAACACAGGGATTACAGTAATAAGCAGACCTGCAAGCATGTATGTCAGTCCGTCACCCGAAGTCAGTGTCTCCACAAAACTGACGCCTGACCTTATGCCCACGCTTGCCAGAAACAAGGAAATGCCTACCTCACGCAGCATCATGCTGGCACTTGCCTTGGTATAAGTCACGAGTCCCATTTTATAACCGAAACGGCTTATCAGGATAGCCACTATAAGCGGACCTCCGGCAAGACCCAGTTTCATGGGAGTGGGAATGCCCGGGATATTGAATGGAATGCATCCGAAAAGTACACCCAACAGAATACCTATGAATAAGGTGGCTATATTAGGAGCGTCCAAACGCTTGAGCTCGTTGCCCACACGCTGTGCTACAGCGGCTACACTGCTCTCCTTTCCTACTACCGTAAGCCTGTCACCTATCTGAAGTGTAAGACTCGCAGATGCAAACAGTTCTGTTCCGGAACGGACCACACGGGTGATTGTCACGTCATATATGCTTCCAAGATGGAGTTGTCCCAATGTCTTCCCGTTCAACTTGTCCTTGGTTATCACTATACGGCGAGACACCAACGGTTCGTTCCCTTTGACATTATCCCACTCCACTTCCACAAGTGAACCGAGCAAAGCAAGAATAGGCTCTGCATCATCCTCCGAACTAACCACACACATCTGATCGCCCAGAAAGACAGGCGTATCGCGGTGAGGAGTTAACACCTTGCCATCATGCAGGATGCGTGAGCAGATGAATTCACGGTTAAGGATACGCCTTATCTCAAGAACAGTCTTTCCCGCAAGCCTTTCATTCTGCATTTCAATATACTGACGTTCAGGTTTTACACTGGTATCCTGCTGTTCCTGAAGTTCCAGTTCATTATTTTCAACATCATCCTTAATCCTACAGACTGCCTTTACTATCATAGGTACCAGAATAACCCCAAGAACAGCCAATGGGTATGCACATGCATAACCGTTAGCTATATCCACATTCTCCAGACCAACCTGACATAAAGCCTCTTCGGCAGCGCCAAGTCCCGGTGTATTAGTCACTGCACCACTTAACACCCCAACCAGCATAGGAAAACTGTCCGAATCATTTCTGTCAAAGAGCAGAAAATAAACTCCAATAGCGACAGCAACATTCATCATAACCATGAGCAGTGCAAGCCTATTCATTCTCATGCCGCCTTTCCTGAAAGATGTGAAAAAGGAGGGACCCACCTGAAGGCCGAGACTGTAAACAAAAAGTATAAGACCGAAATCCTGAATAAAACTTATTGTCTTCGGATTACCTGTAAAACCGAAATGACCGGCCACAATGCCTACGAACAGAATGAATGCCACACCCAGCGAAATGCCCCGGAATTTAAGTTTCCCTAAAGCAACACCCGCAGCAATCACAAAAGAGTAAAGAAGCAACATGTGTGCGACCGATTCAGGATCAAACAACAAAGACTTTATCCATTCCATTGTTTTTCAGTATTTTATATTTTCAATGCCCGTTACAGGACTTTTTCCGTTTGCAAAAATACTTACATTATTGCCACAAAACACCTTCATTAACTTTATTTATCTCAAAAAGGTGATATTTATTCATAAAATATAAATAGGATAGTCAACCGAATTATGTAAATTTGCAAGCCTATTTGAAAAATGTAGGTGACTATAGACCGAATTATCCTATCAAACAAGTAATATTTTTATGTCAAACTACAAAGAAAAACTCTTCTCAGAGTTCCCGCCAGTGTCCACCGAGGAGTGGATGGCCAAGATCACAGAGGATCTTAAAGGTGCGGATTTTGAGAAGAAACTCGTCTGGAGAACCAACGAGGGATTCAAGGTTCAGCCGTTCTACCGTCAGGAGAACCTGGAGGGCCTTGACACAGAGACCAAACCCGGAGAATTTCCCTACAAGCGCGGCACCAAGGCCTGCAACACATGGTTTGTACGCCAGGGTATCAGCACCAAAGACATTAAGGAGGCCAATACCAAGGCTCTTGACATCCTTAACAAGGGTGTTGACTCACTCAGCTTCTGCTGCCGCGGCCGCCTGATTGAGGGCGCTGACCTGGAGGTGCTGCTGGAGGGTATCTGCGCAGAGTGCGTAGAGCTCAACTTCAACACCAAGCCGCAGCTGGCTTGCGCACAGGCACAGGCTCTTGTGGACTATTTCACCAAGAAAGGCTATGACCTGAGTGAGCTGAAGGGCTCTATCGCATATGATCCCATCGCTTCAATGCTCAGACACGGTGTTGAGTGCGGTCTTGATGACGCCGCCAAACTCATTGAGATACTTGAGCCCCTCAAGAAGTTCCGTGCCCTCACCGTCAAGGCTTCAATGCTTACTGACAGCGGTGCATTCTGCTATCAGGAACTTGGTTACGCACTGGCTTGGGGTAACGAGTACATGCGTTCCCTCACCGAGGCCGGAGTTCCGGCTGACAAGGTAGCCAAGAAGATCCAGTTCAACATGGGTATCGGCTCCAATTACTTTATGGAGATTGCCAAGTTCCGTGCTGCACGTATGCTGTGGGCCAAGATAGTAGAGGCCTACAAGCCTGAGTGTCACTGCGGCAAGAACCCAGAGGACGGCATCTGCCGCTGCTCATGCAAGATGTTCATCAACGCAGTCACCACCAAGTACAACCAGACACTGTTTGACCCGTACGTAAACCTGCTGCGTTCACAGACCGAGGCCATGAGCGCCGCTCTGGCAGGTGTCAACTCAATCACCGTAACTCCGTTCGATGCCGCATACGAGACCCCCGATGATTTCTCGGAGCGTCTGGCCCGCAACCAGCAGCTGCTGCTCAAGGAGGAGTCACATCTGGATAAGGTGGTAGATCCCGCCGGCGGTTCATACTACGTGGAGAACTTGACCGAGGCTCTGGCCGAGCAGGCATGGAAGCTCTTCCTCCAGGTTGAGGATGAGGGCGGTATGCTGGCAATGGTTAAGGCCGGTAAGGTTCAGGAGGCTGTAAACGCCACCAACGCCACCCGTCATGAGAACGCCGCCAAGCGTAAGGAGTCACTTCTGGGAACCAACCAGTTCCCCAACATCAAGGAGATGTCCGAGGGCCGTGCCCCCAAGACCTGCGGTTGCTGCTGCAAGGCTGAAGGTGAGGCTACCATCGCCACCCTTGACAGTTCACGTATAGCATCAGAGTTTGAGGCATTGCGCCTTCAGACCGAGGCCAGCGGCCGCCGTCCCAAGGTGTTCATGCTCACCATCGGCAATCTGGCCATGCGTCAGGCCCGCGCCCAGTTCTCGGGTAACTTCTTTGGCTGCGCAGGCTACGAGATTATTGACAACCTTGGTTTTAAGACCGTTGAGGAGGGAGCCGAGGCAGCCCGCAAGGCAGGTGCTGATATCGTGGTGCTCTGCTCAAGCGACGACGAGTACGCCGAGTACGGTCCCGCCGCATTCAAGGCAGTAGGCGACAGCGCAATATTCGTTATTGCCGGTAACCCCGCCTGCATCGAGGACCTCAAGGCCGCCGGTATTGAGAATTACGTCCATGTACGCTGCAACGTACTTGAGACTCTCCGTGATTTCAACAGCAAGCTCAACATCAAATAATCCGTAGTTATGAAACCCGATTTCAAGAATATAGACATCAAGTCCGCAGCCCCCAAGGAGGCTCTTTGCGGATGCAAGACAAAGGCCTGTGCCGATGAGATCTGGAAGACTCCGGAGCACATTGAAGTAAAGCCTGTATATACCAAGGAGGACCTGGAGGGCATGGAGCATCTGAACTATGCCGCCGGTATCGCTCCCAACCTGCGTGGTCCCTACTCCACCATGTATGTGATGCGTCCCTGGACCATCCGTCAGTATGCAGGATTCTCCACAGCCGAGGAGTCTAACGCATTCTACCGCCGTAACCTGGCCGCCGGTCAGAAAGGTCTGTCAGTTGCGTTTGACCTTGCCACCCACCGCGGCTACGATGCCGACCACGAGCGTGTGGTAGGTGACGTAGGTAAGGCCGGTGTATCCATCTGCTCTGTAGAGGATATGAAGGTGCTGTTTGACGGCATACCTCTTAACAAGATGTCAGTATCAATGACAATGAACGGTGCCGTTCTGCCTATCCTGGCCTTCTACATCGTATCAGGTCTGGAGCAGGGCGCTACATTGGCTGAGCTGCAGGGAACCATCCAGAACGATATCCTCAAGGAGTTCATGGTGCGTAACACCTATATATATCCGCCCAAGTTCTCAATGAAGATCATAGCCGACATATTCGAATATACATCTCAGAATATGCCCAAGTTCAACTCAATATCAATCTCCGGTTACCACATGCAGGAGGCAGGTGCTACCGCTGATATCGAGCTGGCTTACACTCTGGCCGACGGTATGGAATATCTGCGTGCAGGTATCAACGCCGGCATGAATATCGATACATTCGCACCCCGTCTGTCATTCTTCTGGGCTATAGGTACCAACCATCTCATGGAGATTGCCAAGATGCGTGCTGCCCGTCTGCTCTGGGCCAAGATAACCAAGAGCTTCGGTGCCAAGAACCCCAAGTCAATGGCTCTGCGTACACACTGCCAGACTTCAGGTTGGTCACTCACCGAGCAGGACCCGTTCAACAACGTGGGCCGTACATGCATCGAGGCTATGGCAGCAGCCCTGGGTCACACCCAGTCACTGCACACCAACGCTCTGGACGAGGCCATAGCACTGCCTACCGATTTCAGTGCCCGTATTGCCCGTAACACCCAGATATACATCCAGGAGGAGACCAACGTTTGCCGTGAGGTAGATCCTTGGGCCGGCTCATACTACATTGAGTCACTGACCAACGAGATTGCCCACAAGGCTTGGGAGCACATCCAGGAGATTGAGAAGCTGGGCGGTATGGCCAAGGCTATCGAGACCGGTCTGCCCAAGATGCGTATCGAGGAGGCTGCAGCCCGCACGCAGGCCCGCATCGACTCTGGCGTTCAGACCATCGTAGGTACCAACAAGTACCGTCTGGACCACGAGGATCCCATCGATATCCTTGAGGTTGATAACACTGCCGTTCGCAACCAGCAGATTGAGCGCCTCAAGCAGCTCCGCGCTAACCGCAACGAGGCCGATGTACAGAAGGCTCTGGATGCCATCACCAAGTGCGTCGAGACCGGCCAGGGCAACCTGCTTGCTCTTGCTGTCGAGGCCGCCAAGGTGCGTGCATCACTGGGTGAGATTTCATATGCCTGCGAGAAGGTCGTAGGCCGTTACAAAGCAGTAATCAGAACAATATCAGGCGTGTATTCATCAGAAAGCAAGAAAGACGCAGACTTTGAGAGAGCCTGCCAGCTTACAGCAGAGTTCGCAAAGAAGGAGGGCCGTCAGCCCCGTATCATGATTGCCAAGATGGGTCAGGACGGTCACGACCGCGGCGCCAAGGTTGTAGCCACAGGTTATGCCGACTGCGGTTTTGACGTGGATATGGGTCCGCTCTTCCAGACTCCTGCCGAGTCTGCCCGCGAGGCTGTTGAGAACGATGTCCATGTACTTGGAGTCTCATCACTTGCCGCCGGTCATAAGACTCTGGTTCCGCAGGTGATTGAGGAACTCAAGAAACTGGGCCGTGAGGATATCCTGGTAATCGTGGGTGGCGTTATCCCCGCACAGGATTATGACTTCCTCTACAAGGCAGGTGCAGCCGCCATCTTCGGCCCCGGCACCAGCGTAGCCAAGGCTGCTTGCCAGATCATGGAACTGCTCCTCGCTGAGTAATTCTTTTAGGGGAAAAGGAGCAATGTACTTCTCTGGGACATTGCCCTCCCAAAACAAAATGTATCTATTCCGAAACTTCACGTTCCAGAATAGATACTTTTTGTTCCGGGCCCCTCCCACTAGTCTCGCGTGGGTGCGAGAGTCCCAGAGAGTACATTGCTCCTTTTCCGCTCCCCGGGAGGCATTCTCATATCTGTAAACACATACCATATTGCTTCTATTGGATTTTGTTCCTGAATCAAGTAATTGACCCAGGCACCAGGAAAACTATATTTTTCGATGTGAAATCTACGTTTTACGTCATGATATGTATATTTTACGTTGAGAAATGTACATTTTATGTCGTAAAATTTACTTTCCGCACATTAATCCGTATATTTGTTCAGTTATTAAATCTATTTTGGTATGGCTAAGTATATAAAAAAGGAGATTGCCGACCTTAACGGCACAGGAAAGACACAAGCTTACTACAAGTTGCAGACCCTGAGAAATCTGAGCCAGAATGAGCTTATTGATAAATGCGCCTATCCCGGAAGCGGTGTAACCGGTGCCATGATGAAGGCTGCATTGGGTACTTTGGCCTTCCAGCTGCCCAGACTGCTGGCAATGGGCTATTCGGTGAGCATAGATGGCATCGGCACATTCAATGTCAAACTTGGAGTGAAAGAAGGAAAGGTTAAGGAGAGCTTCCAGGATGGCGATAGAAAGCGCAACGCCCAATCTATAAAGGTAAGTGGCATCAGTTTCAGGGCCGACAAGGAGTTTATCCGCAACACTGACCTTGAGTGTGACCTGGAACGTGGCGAAGACTGCCGTCTCAGAAAATCCAGATACACACTCAATGAGCGTATTGCGATGGCAATAGAGTTTATGGAGCGCAACAACTATATGCGGGTTTCGGATTATGCCGCCATTACCGGCCTGTCTCGTTCAAAGGCTTCAATTGAACTGCGCCAGATTAGCCAGAACCCCGAATCAGGATTGAAGCCCCAGGGATTCGGCTCGCACAAGGTCTATGTAAAAGCTTATTAATATGTTTTATGCAACGCCCTTCCTTGTGTTTCAACTACATGCAGGATTAAGCTGAAAACTTGTATGCTTTATCTATTTTTGTTTTCTTTGCAATGATAATAAACTGCAATTGATATGAATAAGATTTATTTCCCTTTGCTTTTGGCAATAGCTGCATTTGGTGTTGCCTGCAATCCTGATGACAAGAATGATACACCTGATGACAAGAACGTCAGTATAACAGAAGTCTCCCTGAAAGGAACTTGGGAGGGCGGCGTTACGGCCGATTTTGCTCAAGGATATCCCCAGAACTGGCGTATTGAGTTTGACGGAAAGAACTATACCACCTGGCATACCCATCAGACTGCCGGTTCAATCAACGATGATGAACAAGGCCTTAAGACTGTAGGTAACAAGGAAAAGGGAACGTGGGAATACTCCGACTGCGTACTCACTCTTACACCAAAGCAGCAATGGGCATCCTATGCCATAACAAGCTTGTCACCCAGCAAGTATTCTTATTATGAATACAATACTGTGACAATGGAGGCTGTACAGTGGTATGAGACCGCCCAGTCTCTCATAGAAAACGGTATAGAGCGTGACCTTCAGGAAGGTACTGACTGGTATGTAAAGAAATGGAACGTAGTCTCATTTACCAAGACCACACTGTCGGTCAAGATCAACAGGGATATCTTCAAGCTTGAAAAGAAATAACAAACGGTCCAACGTTTAGCCTGCGTTGAGAGAAGAAAAATTGAATTCTCACTTTTTTCTTCTCTCAGCTTGCAGTACTTTTGCATATATGATAGTATGTATAGCCGAGAAGCCCAGCGTGGCAAAGGATATAGCCGATGTGCTGGGTGCCAAGACAAAACACGACGGGTACATTGAGGGTAACGGTTATCAGGTAACCTGGACCTTCGGCCACCTTTGTACCTTGAAGGAGCCCCATGATTACACTCCCAACTGGAAGAACTGGAGCCTGGGCAGCCTGCCCATGATTCCGCCCCGGTTCGGTATCAAGCTGATTGAGGATAAGGGGATAGATAAGCAGTTCAAAATAATCGAGTCACTCATGCAGAAGGCCGACGGCATTATCAACTGCGGTGATGCCGGCCAGGAGGGTGAACTCATTCAGCGCTGGGTGATGCAGAAAGCCGGCGCCAAATGCCCCGTAAAGCGCCTGTGGATATCATCCCTGACCGAGGAGTCCATACGTGAGGGATTCAGCCACCTGCAGGATCAGGATGCGTTCAAGTCACTCTACGAGGCCGGACTCTGCCGAGCCATAGGCGACTGGCTGCTGGGAATGAATGCCACACGTCTGTACACAATAAAATACCGTACGGGCAATAACCGCCAGGTGCTCTCCATTGGCCGCGTTCAGACCCCCACTCTGGCATTGGTTGTAAACCGCCAGAAGGAGATAGAGGGTTTCAAACCCGAGCAGTACTGGGAGCTCAAGACCGTTTACCGCGACACCACCTTTTCATATACAAAAGGCAAGTTCACCAAGATTGAGGACGGCCAGGCACTTTTAGACGAAATCCGCCCCCTGAATTTTGTGATAACCGATGTAACCCGCAAGGAGGGCCGTGACTTTGCCCCGCGCCTGTTTGACCTCACATCGCTGCAGGTGGAGTGCAACCGCAAGTACGGGTATTCGGCCGATGACACTCTCAAGACCATCCAGTCACTCTACGAGAAGAAGATTACCACATACCCGCGCGTGGATACCACGTTCCTGAGCGATGACATCTACCCCAAATGCCCCGGCATACTCAAGGGACTCAAGGATTACGCCCAGTTCACCGCCCCGCTGGAGGGCCAGAAACTGCCCAAGTCCAAGAAGGTGTTTGACAACAGCAAGGTGACTGATCACCATGCCATCATACCCACAGGAGTCTATCCAAACAACCTGAGCCAGCAGGAGCACAAGGTGTTTGACCTGATAGCCCGCCGTTTCATTGCGGTGTTTTACCCGGATTGCCTCTACGCCCAGACCACAGTCTTAGGCAAAGCCGGCCGTGCAGAGTTCAAGACCACAGGCCGCGAGATACTCAAGCCGGGCTGGCGTGTACTCTTTGAGAAAGAGAAGCAAGAAGACAAACCAGATGATGAAGAGCGCATACTCCCCCAGTTCACCGTCGATGAAAGCGGCCCACACCTGCCCGAACTGCAGGAAAAGTGGACCACCCCGCCCAAGCCCTACACCGAGGCCACCCTGCTGCGGGCAATGGAAACCGCCGGCAAACTGGTAAATGACGAGGAACTTCGTGACGCCATGAAGGAAAACGGCATAGGCCGTCCGTCAACCCGTGCCGCCATAATAGAGACGCTATACAAACGCGGATATATGCGTAAGGAGAAGAAGAACCTCTATCCCACCCCAACGGGAATAGGCCTTATAGACCTCATACATGAGGAACTTCTGAAAAGTGCCGAGCTGACAGGAATCTGGGAGAAACGCCTGCGAGAGATAGAGCGGGGAAAATATCAGCCCGCCCAGTTTATGAATGAGCTCAAGCAGATGGTCACCATCCTGGTCCGTGACGTACTGGCCGATAATTCATCTCGCCTATAAAAACAAAGGCCTTGCCCTCTTACCCTATAGTTCTCAAACAATATAAGCGACATTTTCACGTTACTACATCAAATGATGAAGAGAACGGCTGCATACGTAATGGTAGCGGCCCTGTTGCTGTTTTGCGGCTGTGGGGCTGAAATCAGTCTGCGAAAAGGCGACCAGAGCTATGCATTAGGTGAGTATTCTGATGCCGCCGTCAAGTATAAAAAAGCATACTCCGGCATATCATCCAAGGAAAAAGAGCTACGTGCCAGCGTAGCTTTCAAGCTGGGAGAGAGCTATCGCCGCATCAGTTATGTGCCGCGCGCCCTGGCCGCATACCAGAATGCAGTCCGCTATAAGTATCCCGATAGCATAGTATATCGTCATCTGGCCGATATGCAGCGTATAAGCGGAAAGCTCCAGGACGCAGAAAAGAACTATAAGATTGCATTGGAATATAATCCAGATGACCATTTGGCACAGAATGGGTTACAATCTTGTAACCTTATAAAGGAGTGGAGTGACAACCCTACCCGCTATACAGTCAAGAAGGACAACTATATGAATGGCCGTTACGCTGACTGGTCTCCAGTCTATGCCAGTGAGGAATATGACCGGATAATATTCACTTCTACACGCAAAGAGTGTACCGGCGATGACATTAATGGTATAACCGGTATGAAAAGTTGTGACTTCTTTATGATTCGGAAGGATGAGAAAGGCAAGTGGCAGAAGCCTGAACGGATAGAAGGAGGTCCCAATACCGCGTTTGAGGATGGGTCATGCGCGTTCAGCCCTGACTTCAAGACCATGTATTACACCTACTGCTCATCAGACCCACAACTTCCCCGTCCTGCCACCATTTACGAATCAGTCCGCAGTGATGCTGCATGGTCAACAGGTAAGCCCTACAGCTCGACATCGGACTCATTATATAACTATGCACATCCTGCCGCATCACCCGATGGAGAGTGGCTTTACTTTGTATCCGATATGGATGGAGGATTCGGTGGAATGGATCTGTGGCGCGTTCCCATTGGTGGCCGTCTGATTGGAGCCGAAAATCTGGGACCCGACATTAATACTCCGGGCAACGAAATGTTCCCCACATTCCGGCGCAACGGTGAACTCTATTTCTCATCCGACGGTCATCCGGGCATGGGAGGGTTGGACATTTTTCGTGCAACAAGCAACGGTGACAGTACATGGACAGTAATCAATATTGGAACACCTGTCAACTCTTCCTACGATGACTTCGGAATGACATTCGAGGGAGATTACACTCGCGGCTTTTTCTCCTCAAACCGTAAAGACGGACGCGGACGTGATCACATCTGGTCTTTTGAACTACCGGAAACAGTACACCGTATTGTAGGCTGGGTTTATGAAAAAGACGGTTATGAACTACCACAGGCAATAGTACATCTGATTGGCAATGACGGGACAAATATGAAGTTGAACGTACGCGACGACGGATCATTCACTTGGAGAGTGACACCTGGCGTAAGTTATCTGTTGCTTGGGACATCCAAAGGCTATATGAACTATATGCAAGAGATGACAGCTGACAGTACTGATCAGGACCGGGACTACATTCTGCAGTTTCCCCTTTCGTCCATTTCCAAGCCCGTACTTATTGATAACATCTTCTTTGACTTTGACAAGGCCACATTACGGCCTGAATCGGCTCTGTCACTTGATGAACTCGTTATACTACTAAACAACAATCCTGGAGTAACCATAGAGATAGGTGCCCACTGCGATTATAAAGGCGATGACGACTACAACCAGCGTTTGTCTCAACATAGGGCGGAAAGTGTGGTTGAGTATCTCATTAATCACGGAATAGCAAAAGACAGGCTTACCGCCCGCGGATACGGTGAGATACAACCCAAGATTATTAGTCGTAAGGCGGCAGAGCAGTATGATTTCCTGAATGAGGACGACATGCTATCCGAACAATTCATACAGAATCTTACTGAAGAGCAGCAGGAAATCTGCAACCAACTCAACAGAAGGACAGAGTTCCGGGTCATCCGAACTACTTACGGCATGTTCGGCCGTTGATTCATCCGTATTCTCCACTCCTTAGGATACATGTTATTTGCCCTGTTTCCAAGATTCTTGGCAAATCCCAATGGTATGTTATTATATGTAAGCAACACTATTCCACGCTGAGCATCCTCCAAATGGATAGCATCGCAATGCAGATATGACAGAGCCTGTTGCCGAGTTACCTCCACACAATTGAAGGATTCCATTTTTAATACTACGGACATGGCCAATGCATGAGCCGGAATCCAGTCATTACCTTTGCGGACAGCTATCTCAACACCGGGAATAAGCGCGTGCAATTCATGGGAGACCTGATTCATATCTGCTGCAATATCTGAAGGAAAGGCATAAACAGAACATCCTCTTACATCGAATTCAAAACTGTCCTCAGACGATAACCATCCTCTGCATGAAACCGGAACGGATGAATTGCTTTTAAATGGTTTGAAAGAAGTTTGACGAAATATACCATCAGGCTTACGCATGAGACAGATGAAAAAGCCCTCACCACGATTCCGATGCTGCATGAAATGATATACCGCAAGTTCACCATCAGAGAGTGAGCCAAGGATATTCCAATCCGGATTGACATCAAGAGGTATAGCATCGGCACCGAACCTATCTATTATCCATCGCACATTCTCCTCATCTTCATATCGGTTGAAAGTGCACGTACTATAAATCATATAACCTCCGGGCTTAAGCGAAGGCCACACCTCTTCAATTATTTGTCGTTGCCGTCCTGCACACATTTCAACGTTCCGCGCGCTCCATTCTGCCACGGCCACTTCATCCTTACGGAACATTCCTTCGCCAGAACAAGGGGCATCAACCACAACTAAATCAAAGGATAGGTTCGATTCGCCAATCTGTCTTGGAGTATTACAGGTTACAACAACACCGGGCATACCCCACTTTGTCATATTTTCTGCCAGAATCTGTGCACGGCCACGTTGGATCTCATTACATACCAGCATACTTCCCTTTGGAAGCAGTGATGCAAGCAATGTTGATTTGCCACCAGGTGCAGCACAAAGATCCAGAACCTTGACAGGACCGATCACACATCTTCGTACAGCCTGCTCCAGGAACATGGATGAAGCCTCCTGAACATAATAGCATCCCTGATGTAACAACGGGTCTAAGGTAAACTTAGGTCTATGGTCAAGATAGACAGCATGGTCAGCCCAAGGTACCCGACCATCGGAAATGCAATCAAGAGAATCAAGCACAAGACGCTCAACGTCGGGAATCAAAGGATTGAACCTTACGCTTATCTCAGGTTCACGTTCCAAAGCAACCAGTAGTGCATCCCGCTCGCTGACGGGAAGGACCTCGCTGATAATGTTGACAAAATCCTGATGAAATGACATATCTAAGTCCAAATCAATTGCGAAGGTAAGCCAAAAATTCAGTATATTCGCAGACAAGAATAATAATAAAAGATGAAACAATACCTGAACCTGCTGGAAAGGATATTAAGTGAAGGAGTACAGAAAGGTGACCGTACCGGAACCGGAACATTAAGTGTATTCGGGCACCAGATGCGTTTCAATCTTGAAGAGGGATTCCCCCTGCTTACAACAAAAAAGCTACATCTCAAATCAATCATTTACGAACTCCTGTGGTTTCTGAACGGTGACACCAATGCCAAATGGCTGCAAGAGCGCGGAGTGCGTATATGGAATGAATGGGCTAATCCTGACGGTGACCTTGGACATATCTACGGCTACCAATGGCGTTCATGGCCTGATTATGAAGGAGGATTCATTGACCAGATAACGGAAGCAGTGGAAACAATCAGAAAAAACCCCGAATCCCGCCGCATCATCGTAAGTGCTTGGAATGTGGCTGATCTCAAGAACATGAACCTTCCACCCTGCCATGCATTCTTCCAGTTCTATGTGGCCGATGGAAAACTGAGCCTGCAACTTTACCAACGCAGTGCCGACACTTTTTTGGGCGTACCTTTTAATATAGCATCATATGCACTCCTGACAATGATGATGGCTCAGATTACAGGACTTAAACCCGGTGATTTCATACACACCACTGGTGATACCCACCTCTATCTCAACCATATAGATCAAGCCAGACTCCAACTCACACGTCAGCCGCGTCCGCTTCCGCGTATGATTATCAATCCTGATGTTAAGAGCATATTTGACTTCAAGTATGAAGATTTTCGACTTGAAGGGTATAACCCCTATCCTCATATAAAAGCCGAAGTTTCAGTATGATAACCATAATAGCTGCCCTATCCATGGACGGAGCCATCGGTTTTGGAAACCGTCTGCTGTATCATTTGAATGCCGACATGAAACGCTTCAAGGCACTCACCACCGGCCATACAGTTCTCATGGGTCGAAACACATTTGAATCCTTACCTAAAGGCGCGCTTCCTAACCGCAGAAACATTGTCCTTACCCGTGATAAATCCCGCTCATTCCCTAATACCGAGACATGTACCTCATTAGAAGAAGCTCTGTCAACTTGTAACCCGGAGGAGAATATTTTCATAATAGGTGGAGCACAGGTTTACAGCCAAGCTCTTCCATTGGCACAACGGTTGGAACTAACTGTCGTACATGACATACCCGAACAAGCCGATGCTGCATTCCCGGCATTTCGGAGTTTGCCATCCTGGCATCTCTCTTCACGTGAAGATTATCCTGCCGACGAAAAGAATCCCTACCCCTATTCTTTTCTTACATACACAAAGGTGGAAACAAATCAATGAACAGAAAAACTGTTCTTAACCGATACCACAAAAAAGGAAAGACCTCTTTAATAGAGGCCTTTCCTTATAATATAGTTAAGCAATCACTATTTATTCTTGCCGTCCTTTGTGGCTGAATAGACGATATTCAAGGCCCATGCCTTACGCAAAGCCTGCTTAACGTCAGTGACTATACCCATCTGAGTATTTGTGTCTATCTTTAATGACATCTTCATGAAGGGCTTGTCCTTCTCAGCCATACTCTCACGTTCCGACACTACGAAATCACGTATATGGTCCGGCTCAGCAAACTTGTCATTGAGCTGGATACGAGGTGCCGGTCCCAATGCAGCACGGTACTCCTTTGTAGGGGGACCAATGTAGATATGGGATACCAGAGATTTCTTTTCAAGCTTCTCGATTTCAGTACCTGAAGGAGTAGTGAACTGTACCTTTAACTCAACCTCACGCATGGTAGTCACCATCATGAAGAAGAACAGGACTGTGAAAATCAAGTCAGGAAGAGACGAAGTATTCAACTCAGGCATCTCTCTCTTTCCGTTGTTTCTAAACTTACTCATATCAGTTACTGTACTAAAGCTGCTGAACCATACTGTTTAGGCTCGGCCTCTGAGATCTTGGAAGGATACATACCTTTGGCGTATGTTTTCTCATCCTCGGTGCAATCAACCCAGCTTTTACCCAGAACCTGCTTACACCATTCGTCCCTCAGCTCGTTATAAGCCTTCGTCAACTCATTCTGAACCTTAAAATAGACCTCGTAATTAGTGGATCGGTCTGTCTGCAGTGAAATAACATGCTTGACCGTAGTTACGATGGTCCTAAAGCCCGGAACCTCATAATCTTCCTTGACAGGCAGATTTACATTGTCATTCGGATTGGCGATGAACTCCTTGGCAAGTTCCTTGAGCTCACTCACTTCAATCTGTTTGTTTATGACGCCGTTCTTAACCCATATCTCATTGGCCTTATTTACGTTTACGACCATGATATTACGCTCCTTGATCTTTACCTCCTGTTCCTCGGCATTAGGATCCCACTCAGGCAAACGACGGGGAAGACCCGTATCCGTGTCCATTGATGTGGTCACAAGGAAGAATATGAGCAGAATGAACGAAATATCTGCTGTTGAAGATGAATTCAGTCCGGGAACTTTTCTACCACTTTTTCCCATAATGATTCTCGTTCAAGGTTGAATTATTTCCTTTTTTTGAATACGCCTATCATTGAAAGGATTGCGCACAAAATTGCAACCAATGCAAGAGCATACATTGAATACAGGCACACATCCGACAACCTAAGCATTGAAGCTTCCTCATAAAGTTTCTGGCTACCCAGACGCAGAGGACTGGTATCGGCAAGGAAGTAAGATACCACGATGATGGCTATCATGAGAAGAAATACGGGAGCAGCATAACTTACCTTTCCCTCCTTCCTGACATCCTCATTCACGGGCTTTTTCTTTTCGATGCTTCTGTACCTCAAACTCTTGAAGCCGTTCACCAAACCGAACAGGATCACTGCTCCGATGCATATCACAACCAGAGCATACATCCAGAGTATAAGCGTACCGGTATGTTGCGGAGCTGTAAGATTCTTTCCATTCAGGAACTGAGTGTTGTCAAATCCCACGCCATAGAACAATACAAGTACTACGGCAGAAAGAATAAACAGGATACCAAGAACCCAGGATGACGCCTTTATCTGTTTGTTATCGTCTTTTTCCATAGCAATGGTTGTTTATTACTTCTTGAACTTGAGGTTATACTTCAGTATGATGTCAAGCAGGCTCACTGATGAATTTTCCATATCAGTGTTCAGAGCCTCTACTTTACTGAGGATATAATTATAGAATACCTGAAGGATAAGGGCAACGATAATACCGAAAATTGTGGTGATAAGAGCAACCTTCATACCACCTGCAACAACTGTCGGAGAGATATCACCAGCCTGCTGAATATCATCAAATGCCTGCACCATACCAATCACAGTACCAAGGAATCCGAGTGAAGGAGACATTGCTATGAACAGTGTGATCCATGAAAGGTTCTTCTCAAGGTTAGAAGCCTGGACACTGCCATAGGATACTACTGAACGCTCCACTACGTCAAGGCCCTGATCAATTCTCATAAGGCCCTGATAGCATATTGAAGCAACTGGTCCGCGAGTGTCACGGCAGATCTTCTTTGCGCCTTCGATGTCACCATTCTCAAGCGATGCCTGAATGTCTTCAAGAAGCTTCTTGCTGTTGATTTCGCAGAGACTGAGGAAGATGATACGCTCAATGCAGAGAGCCAGACCGATAATCATGGCGACTGCCACAAGTGACATGAAGCCTGCGTTACCCTCAATGAACTTAACCTTGATGTTCTTGTGGATACTCTTCTGCTCTTCAACAGGAGCCTGAACAATCTCATCAGTTGTCTCTTCTGCAGCTTCTACAACTTGTTCCTGAACCTCTTCAGCAGCAGATTCCACTGCGTCCTGAGCATTAATTGTCTGGTTTGCTCCGATAAGGAGACCCGTCATTGCAATGAATGCAAATACCTTTTTCATTTGAGTTTGTTTTTAGTTGTTAGTATGTTCTTTTAATTAAAATAATCTCCCAAAACAGTTACAGGACGCCCCTACATAAGTCCGCCTCCCTTATATACAGGCGGAAAGACGGGGATTCGAACCCCGGATACGCTTTTGGCGTATACACGCTTTCCAGGCGTGCCTCTTCAACCACTCGAGCATCTTTCCTTGAAGGCACTATCCACCCATAGCGTCCAAAACGGTTGCAAATTACAACATTTTTACCGAATATAACAACACATCGTTATTAAAACATGTAAAAAAATAGAGTTTTACTCTACATACCCGTCTCAATAGGCTTCGGAATGGTCAACATTGGCCAATTTTATTTAAATTTGCCTTTCTATATGAAACCTTCTTTCAGGACATACACTCTTCTGAAACCTCTTAGCTGGATCTGGGCGATAGCCACCTCTGTCAGGAATCTCTTTTTTGACAAAGGTATCTTTCATTCAGAACATTTCCCGCTGCCTGTAATATCGGTGGGAAACATCACCGTAGGTGGAACAGGGAAATCTCCGCATACAGCCTATATAGCGACAATTCTTGCCACGACCTCCAAAGTTGCCGTCCTAAGTCGCGGCTACGGCCGCAGAACCAAAGGCTTCCGTATGGTCACCTTTTCCGACACATACCTGACCTCTGGCGATGAGCCATTGATGTTGTCCGGACAACTACCGGATGTGTATATAGCTGTCGATGAAAACCGTGCCCACGGAATCAATACTCTTATAAATAAGGTGAATCCCGATGTTGTAGTTCTTGATGATGCTTTCCAGCACCGCAGAATTACGCCATCTCTCAACATCCTGCTTATCAACTATAACCGGAATATTCTCCAAGACTGCCTGTTACCAGCCGGTAAGCTTCGTGAAAAAGCCCCAAACCGCAAAAGGGCTGACATAATAATCGTGTCCAAGTGCCCATCAGACCTTGATAATGCTGAAATGAGAAGAACCGCCTCTGAACTCATCATGGGCAGCAATCAGAGAACTTTTTTCACCACAATGGAATATGGCGACATATATGGTCTCGATGAGAACATAGAATATACGCCCGATACATCCACACCTATACTGGCCGTAACCGGGATAGCCTCTCCTGACATGATGAAAGAATATCTCAGCAGTTTGTCAGACAATGTATTCACGATGTCATTTCCCGACCATCACGGTTTTACAGGAAAAGATATCCGCAAGATATGCACCTCCATTGACGAACTTGGTCCGCAGGCAATTGTAGTTACCACTGAAAAAGATGCCGTTAGGTTCAGGGATTCAGATTTACCACATGAACTGAGGAAAAGAATATTTATTCTTCCTATAGCTGTCAGGTTTCTGACAGACGGCAAACTTTTTGACCGCATAATAACAGAACACGTTGAATCATTCAAAAAAAACAGTCATGACAACATCTAAAAGGACCGAGATTTCATCATTGGGCGAGTTCGGACTGATTGCCCACCTTACAAAAGACATAAAAACACAGAATAGTTCTACCCTTTACGGAGTGGGCGATGACTGCGCGGTTCTTGACTATTCACACCCGGACAAGGAGGTTCTGGTAACCACCGACATGCTGATGGAGGGTGTGCATTTTGACCTGACATACGTTCCTCTCAAACATCTTGGATACAAAAGCGCAATGGTCAATATATCTGATATCTACGCCATGAACGGTATTCCCCGCCAGATGACCGTATCCATAGCTCTGAGCAAGCGGTTCTCAATAGAGGACATGGAGGATTTCTACGCAGGAATCCTACTGGCTTGCCAGCGACATGGAGTCGATCTGGTGGGAGGTGACACTACATCATCCCTGACCGGACTGGCCATAAGCATTACCTGTATAGGAGAATCTGAAAAAGGCAAAGCCGTTTACCGTAACGGAGCCGGTAAGAATGACCTGATTTGCGTATCAGGTAATCTTGGGGCAGCCTATATGGGTCTGCAGCTGCTGGAGCGTGAAAAAGCTGTATTCAACAGCACCCCGCATGATGCCAACGAGCCTTTCAGCCCCGACTTTGCAGGAAAGGAATACTTACTGGAGCGCCAGCTCAAGCCCGAGGCCCGCGGTGATATAATAAAGGAACTGCGTGAGGCAGGCATCCAGCCCACCGCAATGATGGATATATCCGACGGCCTGTCATCAGAACTGATACACATCTGCAAACAGAGCAACACCGGCTGCAGCGTATATCAGGAGCGTATCCCTATAGATTACCAGACCGCCGTAATGGCCGAAGAACTCAACATGGACGTCTACACCTGCGCCCTGAACGGCGGCGAGGACTACGAGCTCCTGTTCACCGTCCCCCTGACCGACCACGACAAGATAATCCAGCTGAAGGACGTCAAGCTGATAGGCCACATGACAAAGCCCGAACTTGGCCGCCACTTAGTGACCAAATCCGGGCAGGAAGTCGAACTAAAGGCCCAAGGCTGGACTTCCAATCTTTAAAATTGAGAATTGAGAATTGAGGAATAGAAAAAGGCTTGCATTAGCAAGCTTTTTTCATGTCGCGGGATATTACGCAGGTTCTGCGTATTAATTCTCAATTCTCAATTCTCAATTCGTTTGGAATGTTGAAATATGCATCAGATGCTTTTTTCAATATTCCAAACGAAGGCACGGAGGCCGAGTTTCTCGGTAGCAACGTCCATTGCGTGGAGTTTCTCCAGGACTATATCCACCTTGTTATCATCAACCATGGTGATTATGCCCGAGCACATTGAGGGCCAGGCGTGGTTGCCGTAGTGAGGCTCGCCCTTGACCGAACCTCTGCCCTGCAGCTGCTCCACCATGGAGAAGCCGCGGCAGTTATTGGTTGTGAGCAAATCTATAATACGCTCCGTATATGACTGGTCGAATGCTATAAAAATTGCTTTCATAATTGTACCGGATTAGTGTTTTGCAGTCTTGTCATGAATGAACTGTTCCTTGTTCTGGGCCCAGAAAGCAGCCAGCTCAAGCTGTTTGCGGTGCTTGCGGCGGGCTTTCTTGATTCCAGTGCTCTGGAGTATGCAGTACAGAGTAGGTACAAGCACCAGGGTAAGGAGTGTTGAAACTGTCAGACCGCCTATTACGGAAATACCCAGCGGACGCCACAATGCCGAACCCTGTCCGTGGCTGAGTGCCATAGGAATCATACCAAGGATAGTGGTCATGGTGGTCATAAGCACAGGACGCAGACGGCTGCGGGCAGCAGTCACGGTAGCCGTAATGGCCGACATTCCGCGCTCGCGGCACAGACCCGTATAGTCAATGAGCACTATACCGTTCTTAACCACGATACCAATCAGCATTATGGCACCCAGCATACTCATCAGGTTGATGGATGTACCGGTAAGTGCCAGAGCAATCAGCACGCCGCTCAGGGCGAACGGTATTGAGAACATTATGATGAACGGCAGTGTCAGGGACTCAAACTGGGCGGCCATCACAATGAACACAAGCATTATGATAAGCAGAGCCAGGGTAGTCATATCGGCAAATGACTCCTGCTGGTCCTCATAGTCACCGGATATCTGTATGGAAACACCCTCGGGAAGTTCCATATTGTCAATCACAGCCTGACCGGCCGCAACCACATCACTCAGGGCGGCCCCACCGGCTATCACGCAGGTAACGGTATTGATACGCTGACGGTCCTTACGCTGGATGGTAGGCGGAGTGAACACCTCCTCCAGATGACCTACGTCACGGACACGGACGGCATTGGTGCCGCTGCCGTAAAGCAGTATGTTCTCAATATCATCCAGCTGCGTGCGGTACTCCGGAGCATAACGTACCTTAATATAATACTCCTCGCCGTCTTCACGGAAATAGGATGCTGTAGCACCATAGATACGGTTACGCAGGTATGTAGCGGCGGTTGAGAGGTTCAGTCCGTGCTGAGCCAGTTTCTCGCGGTCAAACACCACCTCATATTCAGGCTGATAGTTGTCACGGCTGATGTAGGCCTCGCCTACACCCGGAACTTGCTTCATTGCAGCCAGGAATTCGGCTGCCAGCTTATCTGTCTGACCAAAGTCATAACCGTAAATCTCAAACTCTGCGGTTGACTGACCGCCCATACTCATACCGCCGCCGGCATTTACCATAAAACGTTCTATCTCCGGACGCGCATTCAGGTCAGCACGCATCTCGGCCACAACCTGGTCCGATGAGATGTTACGCTCACCGAGTTCCTTAAGTGATATGGTGAAAGATATGATGTGAGTACCATTGGTCTGCATTGATGCAAAGGTGTTGTTCTCATCGGCAGCACCCACACGGTAGTTACATGTTACCAGGTCATCGGCATAACGTTTCATCCACAGGTCCGATAGTTCCTGAGCCACGCTGCGTGAACGGTTGGTATTGGTGTTGATAGGCATGTAGATGGTGGCCGATATACGGGACTGCTCATCGGACGGGAAGAACTCTGACTTGAGGTTACTGGCTGTAAACAGGGATGCCACAAACAGCACAATTGCAATAAGCACGATAGTCTTGCGATGGCGCACTGACACATTGATAAGGCGCGAATACCAGTGGTCCAGCCCGTCCAGAGCCTTCTGGATGGGACGGTACAGGAAAGTATGTATGCGGCTGCCCTTCTTCTCCAGCTTGAGCATACGTGAGCAGAGCATCGGAGTCAGTGTCAGTGACACCACCAGAGAGATGGCGATTATGATACACATCATCCAGCCCAGCTGCTTGAACATAACGCCTGCCATACCGGACATCATGGTGAGCGGGAAGAATACTGCGAATATGGTCATCGTGGATGCCATAACCGATACTGCCACCTCATTGGTTGCGTGTATGGCTGCCTGCTTGGGGTTGGCACCGCGCTCGATGTGGGTGGTGATGTTCTCTAATACCACAATGGTATCATCCACCACCATACCGATGGCAATGGTCAGTGAACTTAGAGATATAATGTTCAGTGAACCGTCGGTCACAAACAGATATATGAACGATGCAATCAGTGACAGAGGAATAGTGATAGCCACAACCATCGTTGCACGCCAGCGACCGGTAAAGAAGTAAACCACCAGCACCACAAACAGCAGGGCGTAGAGGATAGTCTCGGCCAGAGAGTTTACGGTCTGGATAATATCCTCCGATCCGTCATGGATCATACCTATCTTGATATCACTGGGCAGGTTCTTCTGAAGGCCGGGAAGAGCCTCATTCACTTTACGGCAAATCTCCACCGTGTTGGCACCGGTCTGCTTTTGGATAACCATCATGGCACCCTGAACACCGTTGTTGTAAGACTCCTGGGCACGCTCCTGAGTGCGGTCCACAATCTCGGCCAGGTCACTCAGATAGACGTTGCGTCCTCCTATTGATGCCACCACCAGGTTGGCCATGTCACGCGGATCCTTGAACTCGCCGTCCACGCGCAGTGCGTAAGTCTCATTACCAACATCAAGGTTACCTCCCGGTATACTACGGTTCTCAGACCCGATCAAAGCGGCAATGGCCTCGATGGTCAGGTTATAAGCCTCCAGCTTGGCGGGATCGCAGTAAACGTATATCTCACGCTGCGGGGCACCGCTTACAGACACAGTACCCACACCTGGGATACGTGCCAGCGGATTGACCACATTCTCATCCAGAATCTTGTACAGAGCGCTCTGACTCTCACCTGCCTGGACTGACAGCAGCATGATAGGCATCATACTGGTATCAAACTTGAATATGATAGGCTGTCCGGCACCATCGGGCAGCGAGTTGGTAATCATGCTCAGTTTGTCACGCACATCATTTGTAAGGTCATCGATTGAATGGCCAAACTCAAACTCCAGCGTAATGACTGATACATTCTCCGATGAACGGGAAGTGATATGCTTGATGTGACTGCAGCTGTTAAGAGTGTTCTCAAGCGGGCGGGTCACGTTATTCTCTATATCCGATGCATTGGCACCGTTATAGTACGTAAACACCATGATGGTGTTAGACTCTATGTCTGGCAACTGGTCAATGGGCAGCTTGGAGTAAGAGAACAAGCCGAACACCACCACTGCCACAAAACAGAGTGCGGTAAAAATCGGTCTTTTGACCGAACCTTCATATAGACTCATGGTAACACGCTATTTACTTTTCAACTTCAACCTCCTTGCCGTCAGACAGTTTGGCCTGACCCGCAATTACAACCTGTGCGCCGTTAGGCACACCTGATATCAGCTCATACCGGTCACCCAGACGCTGCCCCAGTTCCACCTTATTATAACTAACCTTGCCGTTGTTGTAAACATATACGAAACGGTCACCTGAACCGGCACGCTTCTCAATGGCCAGATCAGGTACAACCACATGGTTCAGGGTGCCCAGATTAAGGGTTGCACGTGCAAACATACCGGGACGCAACTTGAGGTTCTGGTTAGCCACATTCACCTCAACCGGGAACGTATGTGTCATAGCATCCACAGTAGGATATATCAGTGAAACCTTACCGGTAAAAGTCTCGCCTGGATAGGCATCCAACTCAATCTTTACCTCATCACCCTTCTTTACCTTTGAGTAATACTGCTCAGATACGTTGATGGTAAGCTTTACCGGAGCAATCTTCTGGACCACCAGAATAGGCTGTCCTCCATACAGGTCACCATTGTCATAGTTACGGGTGGTAACCACACCGTCTATCGGACTGGCCAGCTGGGTGTTTTCCTTAAGGGTCTTGAGAGATTTGCGGGCCACCTCAAGCTGAAGGTTCAGGTTATCCCACTCTGACTTTGAAACACCTCCCACCTGATAAAGCTGGTCTATGCGGTTGAATTCCGTCTCCAGGTTCTTGAGCTGCATCTCCTGCTGGCTCAGAGTAGTCTCGTCCATCTGGACCAGAATCTGGCCGCGGCGTACATTGTCACCCACCTCAACGTTTATCTTACTTATACGTGCCGGGGTAGCCGGAGCAATGTTGTTCTTAATCTCACCAACTATAGTTGCCGAATAAACCTGTATCTGATCAACCGGCTCTTCCTTTACCGTAGCCAATTTCACCAACGGTCTTGCATTAGGGTCAACCATAGGGCTCTGAGCTGCTTTCTCAACTTTCTTCTGCCCGCATGCCACCATCATAAGCATGGAGCAGATAGCAATTCCTGTAATTCTGAATGCTTTCATAATTTATATCTGTTTGTTCTTTTTTACTTAATTGACGGTATGTTCTCATCATTGCCAAGCACCTTGTCCAGATCAGCCTTGGCGGCCAGATAGTTGTATATAGACTGGCTGTAAGTCAGCCTGGCCTGGGTAAGCTGAACCTCAGAGTTATTAAGCTCCAGGATAGTACCCTTACCTATCTCATAACGCTTGCTTGCTATCTCACGTCCCTTCTCGGCCTGCTCTATGGCTTCATGGTTGCTGGCCACCTGCTCGGCATTGGCCTTCATATTATCCACGTAGCTGCGCACCTGCATGTTCAGCTGTTTCTCAGTATAGCCTATATTCTCATTCAACTGGCTTATCTGCAACTTGGTGCTGCGTAACTTGGTAAAGTTACCCATGCGGAATATAGGCACTGACAGTGACAGCACCAACGACGAACTCTTGGCCCATTCATACTCACCCACATTCCAGTCCTTATTGTATAGTGACTGCAATGAATATGTCCCAGCCAGTGCCATAGTTGGCAGGAAGTTCATTTTCTGCACCTTGAGTGTCTGATTCAGCATAGTCTCATTGAGTTTGAGCTGACGTATGTTAGTATTGTTGTCAAGTGAGTAGCTGCCTGCTGCAAGAGCCTCGCCGTATAATCTGTCCTCGTAATCCTCCAGGCTACCCTCAACCACGATCTCTGTCTCAGGGTCCATTCCCATAAGGATCATAAGCTGAAGCTTGGCCAATGTTACCGCATTACGTGCCTGGATAACGGTAGGATTCAATGAGCGTAACTGAACCTCAGCGCTTATTTTGTCATACTCACTGGTTCCACCCAGTTCATAAAGAGACTTGACCACATTGAAATTCCTCTCGGCCTGCTCCAGGCTCTTGCACAGCACATCATAGCTGTCCTGCGCCAGAATAACCTGATAATACGCCTTGGTAACCTGATTCACCAGATCCAGCTTGGAGCTGCGGCTCTGCTCGACGGCATTATCCAGATCACTTTTGGTAAGATTCATCGTGGCATATACCGTAGGAGCAAACAGAGGCAGACTCACCTGGAACTGACCGTTCCACGTGCTTGTATTATCCTGACCCATCTTGAAAGACTGTACCTGACCGCCCATGTTAAGTTTCATCACGGCAGCCAGAACCGTGTATTGGATGGTTCCACTAAAATCAACGCTGGGCAGAAGTGCCTGCCAAGCCTCATCCTTACTTACCTTCTTAACCTCAATCTGCTGCTCAGCCACCTTGATTGTAGGGTTATCGCTGAGGGCTATACGTAAAGCATCCTCAAGGGTAACCTTTAAAACAGTACCGGAAATCTCCTGTGCCGAAGCTGTCACTGCAAAGACAGTGACCACCGCCAGGAACGCGGTTTTGCATAAAAAACCTCTTCTCATCATCTATTGTTTGATTTATACCTATACTTATCCAGTTTTTCCATACCCTTGGGCGTGGCTATGCCCCTGAGCAACACCACTATGGTGCCGTCTATGAGTTCATCATAACGGAACAGGCCGCTCTCGGACTCCTTGTTGGCCATAGTGCCCATAGCACTGAAAGACTTCATCAACACATCCATGTTAAGGTCATCGCGGAACACCCCCTGCCTGACACCCAATTCCATGAAACTGCGCATCCGGCATGCCATATCAGCCAGATGCTCATGAAACAGTTTCTTAAGTTTGGGGTACTTGTCCATGTCCTCAAACTTATTGTGGTCCCTCTCGCGTGATTCGGCAATAAGCACCTCCAGATGCTTGATAAAGACGGTCAGGACATCCTCTTCACGGCCCATTTCATCTGCAATCATCTTTGACATGCGGGCTATGTGTCTTTTCATGCACTCCACAAGAAGCTCCTCCTTGCTGCCGAAAATCTCATAGAGAGTACGTTTTGACACCGACAGTTCTTGCGCCACATCATTCATCCTTACGGAAAGGTCACCACTCGTCAGAATAATCCCTGAAGTGGTCTCAATAGCTCTCTCGCGTATATCGTTCCTGTTTGTAGGATTGATAATCATTGATGCGTCCTTTGTTTCAGGCCGCAAAGATACAAGAAAACTCCGCACGGCGTGCAGAGTTTCCCGACCAAAATAGCTTATTTAGCCATTTTTAGCATTTCATATTCACTCTGACAGCAAATCTTTGAGGAAAGTATCCAACTCCTCATCCAGACCTTGCATCAGGCTTTGGCTAAGCAGGGTTTTGTCCTCATCAAAAAGTAAAAGTTCAGCAACAGTCTCGCCATCATCATCGACCAGGACGAACGAGAACGGTTTCCATATAGCAAGATTTTCCAATGGCTGCCGGCTGTCCAACTGCTGCAATACACGGCGCAACTCCTTTTCCATAACCTCATAGAAGTTCTCCTCAGGAATGTCCTGAAGGTCCGAGAGCTGAACTGTTGCAAGTATGCGGTCATCATCCAAGACCGCAACCTCACCGGTTTCCCTGTTAGGTTGGATATGAATGTCAGTAACCACCGACTGCTCCTGAGGTTTGTGATACTCCTTGAGAGCTTCATTGATGAGATTCAGAATCTCCTGAAATGATGACTCGCTCAATTTCATAACTTATACTGTTTTTTCTTACAACCCCTGACCGTGACAGTTCTTGAACTTCTTGCCGCTTCCGCAAGGACACGGGTCATTACGACCCGGAGTCTTATCTACGCGTATAGGCTCGCGAACCTGCTGACGTGTATCACGGGCAGCTGCGGCACGCTGGTTGGGATCTGTCATGTCTGTGCGGTTCTCCATATATTGACGGCGCTGCTGGCGGTTCTGCACAGGCGCCTCCCTTACCCTCTCCGGATCAGGCTCCGGAATCTGGCCGCGCATCAGAATGGATACCGTCTGGTCATTCATCTTGTTCACCATATTATCGAACAGCGTGACTGACTCCAGCTTGAATATAAGCAACGGGTCTTTCTGTTCATAGCTGGCATTCTGTACTGAGTGCTTCAATTCATCCAGTTCACGCAGGTTCTCCTTCCAGCAGTCATCAATGGTATGAAGCAGTATCGCCTTCTGGAATGCTTTCACCACGCTCTTGCTCTCTGATTCGTATGCCTCCTTGAGGTTACACGGGATCTGATAAACCTTACGTCCGTCAGTGACAGGAATCAGGATGTTCTCGTAATGCTCACCCTGTTCCTCATACACCTTCCTGATAACAGGGTTCACAATCTGGGCCATACGCTCACACTTACGTTTGAAATTCTCCATTGCGGCATTGAACAGACGCTCCGGTATCTCATCGGACTTTATCTTGTCATATTCACTCTCCGCAAACGGCAGTTCTGTGGCCAGCACCCGGAACGCCTCCATCTGAAGACTCTCGTAGTCAGCGCAGTTCTCTGATATAACAGAACAACGGTCCCAGATCATATTGGCTATATCCATACCTATGCGCTCACCTATCAGGGCGTGACGGCGCTTCTCATAAATTACGGTACGCTGTTTGTTCATCACGTCATCATACTCCAGCAGGCGCTTACGGATACCGAAGTGGTTCTCCTCAACTTTCTTCTGTGCCTGCTCTATGCGCTTGGTGATAAAGCTGTTCTCAATCATCTCATCCTCCTGCAGGCCCAGCTTGTCCATGAGCGGAGCTATACGGTCTGATCCGAACAGACGCATCAGGTTATCCTCAAGAGATATAAAGAATACCGATGAACCCGGGTCTCCCTGACGGCCTGCACGACCTCTCAGCTGACGATCCACACGGCGGCTCTCATGACGCTCCGTACCTACTATGGCCAGACCGCCTGCGGCACGCACCTCGGGTGACAGCTTGATATCGGTACCACGGCCTGCCATATTGGTGGCTATGGTAACTATGCTCTTCTGACCGGCTTTGGCTACGATATCGGCCTCTTTCTGGTGCAGTTTGGCATTCAGTACGTTATGCTCTATCTTCCGCATGGTAAGCATACGGCTCAGCTGCTCGCTTATCTCGACCGATGTGGTACCTACCAGTACCGGACGGCCCTCGCCTACAAGCTTTACAATCTCCTCAATTACTGCCTTGTACTTCTCGCGCTTGGTCTTGTAAATGCGGTCATTCTGGTCTATACGTGCTATTGGCTTGTTAGTGGGGATTACAACCACATCCAGCTTATAGATATCCCAGAACTCACCAGCCTCGGTCTCGGCCGTACCGGTCATACCGGCCAGCTTGTGGTACATACGGAAGTAGTTCTGCAGGGTGATGGTGGCAAAAGTCTGGGTGGCGGCCTCAATGTTTACACGCTCCTTGGCCTCGACAGCCTGGTGCAGTCCGTCACTCCAGCGGCGGCCCTCCATGATACGGCCGGTCTGCTCATCCACAATCTTGACCTTGCCGTCCTCGGTCACTATGTAGTCAACATCGCGCTCAAACATGCAGTAGGCCTTGAGCAGCTGGTTGATGGTATGTATGCGCTCGCTCTTGACGGCGTAGTTGGTAAGCAGCTCATCCTTCTTGGCCAGACGCTCCTCCTGAGTGAGGTCAGTCTCATTTTCCAGTTCAGAAAGCTGGCTTGCTATATCCGGCAGGATAAAGAACTCCGGGTCCTTGTTGGTGCCGCTTATAAGCTCCACACCCTTATCGGTCAGGTCAACGCTGTTCAGTTTCTCATCTATCACAAAGTACAGCGGCTCTACTGCCTCGGGCATACGCTTGTTCTGCTGCTCCATGTATATCTCCTCGGTCTTCTGCATACCCACCTTCATGCCCGGCTCACTCAGGAACTTAATCAGAGCCTTGTTCTTGGGCAGGGCCTTGAAGCTGCGGAACAGAGAGAGGAAACCTTCGGCCACCTCATCCTGATTATCTGAGTGCACTTTCTTGCGGGCATCGGCCAGATACTGTGTGGCCAGACGCTTCTGGGCCTCAAAGAGCTGCTCCACCTGCGGGCGCAGCTGCTCAAACTGCTGGTCATCGCCCTTGGGTACGGGACCTGATATAATAAGAGGTGTACGGGCATCATCTATAAGCACAGAGTCCACCTCATCCACGATTGCGTAGTTGTGTCCGCGCTGCACCAGCTCATTGGGATGACCGGCCATATTGTCACGCAGATAGTCAAAACCAAACTCGTTGTTGGTACCGAATGTGATATCGGCACGGTATGCGTTACGGCGGGCCTCGGAGTTGGGCTGATGCTTGTCAATGCAGTCAACAGACAGGCCGTGGAACATATAGAGCGGACCCATCCACTCAGCATCACGCTTGGCCAGATAATCGTTCACCGTAACCACGTGTACGCCGTTGCCTGTAAGGGCGTTCAGGAATACCGGAAGGGTGGCCACCAGGGTCTTACCTTCACCGGTAGCCATCTCGGCAATCTTACCTTTATGCAGTACCACGCCGCCAAACAGCTGCACATCGTAATGGATCATATTCCACACGGTGTCGTTACCGCCGGCTACCCAATGCTGCTGCCACAGGGCCTTGTCACCGTCTATGATTACAAAATCGTGCTTTGCGGCCAGGTCGCGGTCAAAATCAGTAGCTGTAACCTCAACCTGCTCGTTCTCGGTAAAGCGGCGGGCAGTCTCCTTTACTATTGCAAAGACATCGGGCAGAACCTCATCCAGCACCACCTCATAGCGGTCCAGGACCTCCTTCTCCAGCTTGTCTATCTGATTGAACAGGGGCTCGCGCTCCTCAAGTTCGGTCTGCTCTACCTTAGCTTTAAGCTCCTCAATACGTTTTTTCTCAGGTATGACAAAATCACGTACCTTCTGCCTGATCTGCTGCGTTGCGGCGCGCAGCTCATCATTTGACAGTTTCACATATTTAGGATATGCGACCTTGATCTTCTCCACCCAAGGCTGAATCTCCTTTATGTCACGGGTCTGCTTGTTTCCGAAAAGCTTCCCTATAAACTCGTTAAATCCCATTATGCGGTTTTCTATTTGTTACTACTTTTTAGCAGCACGCAAAATCCGTGCCGAAATGCAAAGATACTCTTTTTACTGCATTTTGTGCCATTTTTGTCGCATCATATTTCTTAAGCACCGCAGGACATACGGTTTCAGCACCAGCAGCTACGGGCTATTACGGACCTTTCCGGACCCTAAACGGCGAACGCCTCCCTTTTAATTCCCTTCGGGACTTAACGGTCGTTGGACGAAGCGCCGTTCTTAACGGGATCCTCCAAGGCCCTCCACTTACGCCCTACGCAAATGGTGCTGAAACCGTATGTCCTGCTCCTGCAACCAGAAACATATGTAACATGTTTAGACTTGATCTGCGTCAGGCATCACAATTAATCATTTCACAGCAGTCTTTTCAGCCAGAATCTCAGTACGGGATCGCCTATTATTATTCCGGATTCGGTCTGTTCTATCAGTTCCTTGTCTATCAGGGCCTGTTTAAGTCTGGCAATGTTTGACGGCGAACCCAGATTATACTGTTCCCTTATGGCTGATTCGCCGAAACTCTGGTTCACTCCATCTAAAACGGCCCTAAGGAAATTAAGCTGATAGCTTGTCAATGACTGCGTCTGTTCTACAAAGGTTCCGGAGTTCTGTGAAACAAGATCCTCTATTCCGCCTTTAAGGGACTCCATCGTTGGCTCACTGTCTGTCATAAGAAGTATGGAATATGCCAGCTGCTGGACGTATGATGCCTGATATTCAACTGATTGGCATATTTTCTCAATCAGACTGTCACTTATGCTCTTACCAAAGGCTTCAAATCGGCTCCTTATGTATGGAATCCATGTTCCCAAAGGTATGGGCCTGAGATTTAGAATCTCTCCAAAACGGTAGAAAGGGTAACTCTTTTTCTGGAACAGATTCATCATCATGTGCATCTTGCTACCATAAAGGCAGTAGGATACGTTCTTCTGATCCTGCCATACTGTCCTGAGCCTTTTCTGTACACTTAAAGAATCTGGAAACTCGCCTATCTGCTGGAATTCATCGATACATATCACTATGTCACATTTTTTGCGTTCGGCTATTATTTGAGGCAAAGAGAGTATTTCCTTGGGCGTATGAGTTTTTGGCGTTATGCCAAGTGAAACAGAGTATTCGGCCGTATGGTCCGGATTAACAGAGATCTTTGGCGTAAGCCTTTCAATGAAGCCCTTGGCAAGTTCCTTCCATTCATCAATCCTGGATGCCGTCTGTTTAAGGAGCTCACTGGAAAAAGCATTATAGAAATCATATTCACTACGACATGCAAAAATGTCCATCCTGACAATAATCCTTTCACTGTCTTTAGAAAAAATGCCGGACACTCTGTTTACCAACGATGTTTTACCCCAGCGGCGGGGAGACATCAGGACCGTATTTACACCATACCTGAAATTTGCCGACAGACGCTCTATCTCTGTTTCTCTACCAATAAAATGAACATCATCCGCAGGCACTCCAAAAACAAAAGGCTTCTCCATAATTATTTAATTTTCAGCAAACATACAACATTCCGTTCAAATACACAAACTTGTGTTACACAAACTTGTGTTACACAAATTTGTGTTAGCAATCGGGGATATGATTGTCTATCAGTCTGATTGCGGTTACATGATATACCACCGGTTTTTTGACGACTGGCTTGCCTCCTCTTTCTTGTTGCCTCGGAAAAACCCAGGTGGAAAATTTTAAAAACCCAGGTGAGTTTTTTCAGGCCCCTTTTGCACACCCCCAATTAACTCTTGGTTAATAACTTTTGGTTAATTCAGAAATGTGTTGTACTTTTGCTGAAAACAGAATGCATATGGATAATCCTTTCATACTTGAACCTTATAAGAGTAAGGAGTTGTTTTGTGACAGGGAGGAAGAGACTGCACGTCTGGTTGACTGCCTGATCAACGGCCGGAACACCACGTTGATTTCAGCTCGTCGTTTGGGCAAAACAGGATTGATATATCGTACTTTTGATGAAATCAAAGACAGAAAGCTACCATATGATACTTTCTATGTTGACATCAGCTCCAGTCAGAATATTGATGATTTTGTCAAATTGTTGACAGAATCCGTTGCATCAGTTCTGACCACACAAAACCGGATAAAAGATTTTTTCAGTTCTTTAAAAGGAATCCGGCCATTATTGGGCTTTGATTCGGTCAACAATACACCCACCATTAGTTTCTCTTACCAGACAATGGCCGAAAAACAGCAGACAATCAAGTCAGTTCTCTCATTCCTGGAAAAAAACAAACGCCCGGTTATACTCGCCATTGACGAGTTTCAACAGGTTAGAGAATACCCTGATGTTCATATGGAGGCTGTTCTTAGGACATATATCCAGCCTTTGCACAATGTCCGGTTTATTTTTTGCGGCAGCAAGAAACACACAATGACGGATATGTTCACCAATGCTCTCAAGCCATTCTATGAAAGCACCACGAATATCCCTATCAGTACACTTAACCCCACCGTTTATGCAGCTTTCATAGAAAAACAATTCCAGAAAGCGGGTAAGAAAATTTCAAAAGAATACATTGATGAGATTATTGTCTGGACCCGAGACTACACTTTTTACACCCAGTCTCTCTGTAATGAAGTGTTCCAACAGTCCGCATCGATTGTAAATGATGAAGATATCCGAAAATCAAAAGAAATCATTCTCACTTCAAACCGTGACAGGTTTCTGGAGATCCAAAGACTCATTACGCCATCCCAATGGAAACTTATGAAAGCAATTGCAAAAGATGGATCTGTACAGCATCCCACATCTTCAGATTTCATACAACGCAACCACCTAAGCTCAGGACCAGCAGTCCTCAAAAACCTTAAAACACTAATTGACAAAGAACTTATACTGGCCAATAATACCGAAAACGGCATCTCATACAGTGTTTATAACGTCTTCTTGTCACGATATCTGGAATTATTGTAAAATTGTGCAAAAGGGTCAGTCCCCTTTTGTACAATTTTGCATATTTTGCATATAAATGTTTTGCACTACCTATTAAATAGGTAACTTTGCATTTCAATTACGCCGGATGGGGTGATTGTGAATATATATACAGAAAATTTGAATATTATGAAGATTCCATTGAGAAGTGACCAGTGTACGGTTGGGCGCCGCATGGCGGGAGCCAGGGCTCTCTGGGTTGCCAACGGTATGAAAAAGGAGCAGATGGGCAAGCCTATAATTGCCATTGCAAACTCTTTCACGCAATTTGTACCGGGTCACGTGCATCTTCATGAAGCCGGCCAGATAATCAAGAAAGAGATTGAGCGCCTGGGCTGCTTTGCTGCCGAGTTCAACACCATTGCCGTGGATGACGGCATTGCAATGGGTCATGACGGAATGCTCTACTCACTGCCCTCTCGCGATATAATTGCCGACAGCGTTGAGTATATGGTAAACGCCCATAAGGCCGATGCGCTGGTATGCATAAGCAACTGCGACAAGATCACTCCGGGTATGCTTATGGCCACCATGCGACTGAACATCCCCACCGTATTTGTAAGCGGCGGCCCGATGGAGGCCGGAGAGCTGAGCGGCGCACATCTGGACCTTATAGACGCCATGATAAAATCGGCCGATGAAAGCGTATCAGATGCCGATGTGGAGGCTATTGAGCGCTCGGCCTGCCCCGGTTGCGGATGCTGCTCGGGTATGTTCACCGCCAACTCCATGAACTGCCTTACTGAGGTTCTGGGTCTGGCTCTGCCTGGTAACGGCACAATCCTTGCTACGCACAGAAACCGCGTACGACTTATGAAGGATGCGGCTGCACTCATAGTAAAGAATGCATTCAAGTACTATCAGGATGGCGATGAAAGCGTCCTGCCTCTGAGCATAGCCAAGAAAAAGAACTTTGAGAACGCCATGAACCTGGATATAGCTATGGGCGGCTCAACAAACACCATACTGCACCTGCTGGCTGTAGCCTATGAGGCCGGTGTGGACTTTAAGATGGACGATATTGACCGTCTGTCACGCTCGGTGCCCTGCCTTTGCAAGGTAGCACCCAACACCCAGAAGTATCACGTTCAGGATGTAGGCCGCGCAGGCGGTGTGTTAGGTATCCTGGCAGAACTTGCCAAGGGCGGTCTGCTGCATACCGATGCCATGAACGTAACCGGCATGTCTTACGGAGAACTTATTGACAAGTACAGCATACTCAAGGCAGATATCGACCCTGAGGCCAAGCGCATCTACTCCACCGCTCCCGCACGCAAGTTCAGCAATGAGTTGGGATCACAGGATTGCGTTTTTACCGAGCTTGACACTGACCGCGCGGGTGGTTGCATACGTGACCTTCAGCACGCCTACACCAAGGACGGCGGTCTGGCAATCCTTAAGGGTAACATTGCAGTTGACGGCTGCGTTGTAAAGACCGCAGGCGTTGACGAGAGCATCTGGAAGTTCTCAGGTCCCGCCAAGGTGTTCGACTCACAGGAGGATGCCGTTGATGGCATACTGGGCGGCAAGGTTGTGGCCGGCGATGTAGTCGTAATCACACATGAGGGCCCCAAGGGAGGTCCCGGAATGCAGGAGATGCTCTACCCCACCTCTTATATCAAGTCACGCCACTTAGGTAAAGCCTGCGCACTGATTACCGACGGCCGTTTCAGCGGCGGCACATCGGGACTTAGCATCGGCCATATTTCACCTGAGGCTGCCAACGGCGGCGCCATAGGCAAGGTGCTGGACGGTGACATTATTGACATAGACATACCCGCACGCAGCATAAACGTTCGCCTGAACGATGCAGAGCTGGCAGCACGCCCTATGCGTCCGCTCACCCGCAAGCGCGTGGTGGCCAAGAGCCTCAAAGCCTACGCCAATATGGTAAGTTCGGCCGATAAGGGCGGCGTAAGGATAATTGATTAAGCAAGATTATGAGTAATATGATAACAGGAGCCGAGGCGATGCTCCGCGCATTGCTTGCCGAGGATGTGAATACCGTATTCGCTTATCCCGGAGGCTCGATTATAAAGGTATTCGATGCCCTGTATGACCACCAGAAGGATCTCAAGCAGATTCTGGTACGTCATGAGCAGGGTGCCACACATGCGGCACAGGGTTACGCCCGCGTATCTGGCCGTACCGGTGTAGCCATAGTTACCAGCGGTCCGGGTGCCACCAACACCATAACCGGCATAAGCGACGCAATGCTGGACAGCACTCCGATAGTTGTGATAGCCGGTCAGGTAGGGACCGATGCCCTGGGTACCGACGCTTTCCAGGAGATTGACCTGGTGGGCGTTACACAGCCTATCACCAAGTGGAGCTATCAGATACGCCGCGCCGAGGATATCCCCTGGGCTGTGGCCCGTGCATTCTATATTGCAGGCTCAGGCCGTCCGGGCCCCGTGGTGCTTGACTTTACCAAGACCGCCCAGATGCAGCAGATTGATTTCAAGCCTGCCAGAATAGACTATGTGCGCAGTTATATCCCCGCCCCCGATCCAATTGAGAGCCAGATAAATGATGCCGTACGTCTTATTGACAGTGCAAAGAAGCCGCTTGTTCTTGTAGGACACGGAGTTGAGCTTGGTAATGCCGAAAAAGAACTGGCCGCATTTATAGAAAAAGGTGACCTGCCGGCAGCCCGCACCCTTCTGGGTCTTGCAGCGCTGCCCAGTGACCACCCGCTCAACATGGGTATGCTGGGAATGCACGGAAATCTGGCACCCAATGTAAAGACCAATGAGTGCGATGTGCTGATAGCCGTGGGTATGCGTTTTGACGACCGTGTGACCGGCACTCTTGATACTTACGCCAAGCAGGCCAAAATCATACACCTGGATATAGACAAGTCGGAATTCGGCAAGAACGTAAAACCTGATGTTACCGTACTTGGCGACTGCCGCCTAACTCTCAAGCTCATAACCGGGCGTATGGCCAAGGCCACTCACAAGGAGTGGATTGAGAGTTTCCGTCCTCTTGACAAGGAGGAGTATGACAAGGTGATTGACAGCGCCATACATCCATCCGGCGGCCCGCTCAAGATGGGCGAGGTTGTGACTGCCGTAAGCGACGCCGCACCGCAGAACGCCGTACTGGTGAATGACGTAGGCCTGAACCAGATGTTCTCATCCCGTTATTTCAGGTACCGTACACCACGCAGCATAGTGACATCGGGCGGTCTGGGTACAATGGGATTCTGCATGCCGGCAGCCATAGGCGCCACTTTCGGTGCTCCCAAACGTACAGTCCTGGCCTTTATGGGCGACGGTGGTTTCCAGATGAACATCCAGGAACTGGGTACCATAATGCAGACACAGGCTCCTGTCAAGATGATTCTGATGAACAACACCTACTTAGGTAACGTGCGCCAGTGGCAGCAGATGATGTTCCGGAGCCGCTACTCATGCACCCACATGATGAATCCGGACTACAGCAAGATAGCATCAGCTTACGGAATCCCCTACCGCCTGGTGACAGACCGCAAGGAGCTTAAACCGGCCGTAGATGAGATGCTCAAGGCCAAAGGCGCATTCCTGCTTGAGACCGCCGTTATGGACGAGGAGAACGTTATGCCTATGATCAAGCCGGGCAGCCCGGTGGATAAGATGATTTTTCAAATTGAAAATTGAAAATTGAGAATTGAGAATTACCATCCGGTGCGTTAATTACGAAGGTTCTGAGTATTAATTCTCAATTCTAAATTCTCAATTAACATACAAATTATGGAGAACGATAAAAGACTTTACACACTGATAGTTCACTCAGAGAACATAGCCGGTATCCTGAATCAGGTTACAGCAGTGTTCACACGCCGTCAGGTAAACATAGAGAGCCTGAACGTATCGGCATCGTCAATACCGGGCGTACACCGCTACACTATAACCGCTATGGCCGACAAGGAGACAATCGTAAAGATTGTGGACCAGATTGAAAAGAAGGTGGATGTGCTGCAGTGCCAGTACTTTACTGATGATGAAATATTCATGCAGGAGGTGGCTTTATATAAGGTGGTAACCAGTGTGCTCACTGAGAATCCTGAGATGTCCAAGATAATCCGCCGCTACGGAGCCAAGCTGATTGAGGTGAACTCCACGTTCTCAGTAATTGAGAAGAGCGGACTGACCGAGGATATCACAGCACTCAACCATGAGCTTACAGCCCAGGGCGGCATGCTCCAGTTTGTAAGCTCCGGCCGAGTGGCTATTACCCGTGCCCGCATTGAGCACGTAAACGAGTATCTGGACAAGATGGAGGCCCGATACGGCAAGAAAGAATAACAGTAACTTTTTAAATACTACACAGAACTATGAAAATGAATTTCGGAGGTGTCATAGAAGAGGTTATGACACGTGAGGAGTTCCCGCTGGAGAAAGCCCGCGAGATACTCAAGAATGAGACAATCGCAGTTATAGGTTACGGCGTTCAGGGCCCGGGCCAGGCTTGTAACCTTCGCGACAATGGTTTCAACGTAATAGTTGGCCAGCGTCAGGGCAAGACCTATGAGAAGGCTGTTGCCGATGGTTGGGTTCCCGGCAAGACTCTGTTCTCTATCGAGGAGGCAGCCCAGAAGGGTACCATCATCTGCATGCTTCTGTCCGATGCCGCCCAGATGCAGCAGTGGCCCAACATCAAGCCTTACCTGACTGCAGGCAAGACTCTCTATTTCTCACACGGATTCGCCATCACTTGGAATGACCGCACAGGCGTTGTTCCTCCCAAGGATATCGATGTTATCATGGTAGCTCCCAAGGGCTCGGGTACATCTCTGCGTACAATGTTCCTTGAGGGCCGCGGCCTGAACAGCTCATACGCTGTATATCAGGATGCATCCGGCCATGCTCTTGACAAGGTTCTGGCTTTCGGCATAGGTATAGGTTCAGGTTACCTGTTTGAGACCACATTCGTACGCGAGGCCACATCTGACCTTACCGGTGAGCGCGGTTCACTGATGGGTGCCATCCAGGGCCTGCTTCTGGCTCAGTATGAGGTTCTGCGTGAGAACGGCCACACTCCCAGTGAGGCTTTCAATGAAACCGTTGAGGAGCTCACCCAGTCACTCATGCCTCTGTTTGCCCAGAAGGGAATGGACTGGATGTACGCCAACTGCTCAACCACAGCACAGCGCGGTGCTCTGGACTGGATGGGCCCGTTCCACGATGCCATCAAGCCCGTTGTACAGAAACTCTATGCAAGCGTAAAGAGCGGCCATGAAGCTCAGATATCAATTGACAGCAACTCAAAGCCCGGCTACCGTGAGGGCTTGGAGAAAGAGCTGGCTGCCCTGCGTGAGAGCGAGATGTGGCAGACAGGTGCCGTGGTACGCAAGCTGCGCCCGGAGAACAATTAAGAACAAGCACAGTTTATCACAATTAAAAAATCCTCGCGAGATGTTCGCGAGGATTTTTTGTATTCAACTCTAAGTTATCAGTAATCAGAACACCTTGTATCTGGTATCCTCAATATGTGCCTGGAAGAATAGTTCCTGAAGCAGTGAATTGCCTATCTGACTTGCACTGATAGAGTTGAGACGAGCGCTTTCAGCCTCGGCATCAAACTCAGTGGGATAGCTGTCAGGAGAAATCTTCTGAGCTACATAAATGCAATTATCACCCTTCATAGGCTTAGACAAGACATCCCTTGAAAGCCTGCTTACTGCAGGACCGATTGTTACCTCATTTGATGCTGAAGAGGCCACATATGCTGAATTGTTGAAATTAACATACTGGACTGTGTCAATATTCACACCTGAAGCATTCCTGAGATCTGCAACCGAGGAAATACCGTCAAAACGATTCTTGAGCGATTCAAATTTCTTATTGTTGATAGCCAAGCGGGATATTGATGCGGCGGCATCCTTGATGGAACGATAGCCCTGCGGATGTATTTTATCTACAGCAACCACCAAAAGATGATCATTAGCCTGACCAGCCTCAAAGATACGTGAAACCTCTCCCTCATTAGCCTCAAAAATCCAACGAAGAGCCTCATGAGATCTGGGAACTCCACCGACATTATAGCTGAAGCTTTCAAATCCAGGATAGTAAAGCAGGCGGAAATCTGAATTCTCCGCATTATTTTTAAGGTCTTCAAGAGTCTTGTTGGCAGCTACAAACTGACTCAAAGCGTTATAGACACTATTACTGGTCTCGTCGCTGAATTCAACCTGACGCTTGATGATGGCAATATTATACTTGTCAACCTTATTCCTTACATCATCAACCTTAATAATAAGATTTCCGCCAGTGAGTCTGACATTGGCAATTTCACCCTTCTTCATACTGTTAAGCTTGTTCAGATAAACAGCATTGTCACCAGTTATGGAAGCAGGCTCGTATGCTTCGGACACTAACCAATTGGATTCACCTGACTGGGAGTATTTGGCAGCGATATCAGCAAATGCACCACCCTTTTTCAAAGCATCCACTATACTGTCAGAAATTCTCACATCCTCTGCTTCCTGACCTGAAGCTATTTGGATAACACTGAACTGAATGGAATCATAACCCGTCTCCTTAGATAGTATGCGGAATGAATTGTAAGTATCATCATCCACGTTATAATATGGTCCAAACACTCCATCGGAACCGACGGAATCAAGCCTTTCAACTATATCTTCAGGAAGAACGGCAGCTGAACGGGGGACCTCACTATACATAATATCTGAACCGACACGACGTAGAAGTGCACCGAAATCAGTCTCAGCATCAGCCTCAATAAGCTGGGTGGTTTGCTCGTTAACTTCAGAAAGAAGGGCCTTGCGATCAGCATCAGAAGGAAGAATGGCAGCATCAATGTAGTAGATGTCGCGGTTCTCAGAATAATTGAACAGCCTTTCCTTATTATCAGCATATACCTTCTTCATGTCAGCGGTGGTCACTGAAACCGTAGAGTCTGCTATTTGAGAGTATGGTATGGATGCCATAACTACATCAGATCTCATTACACGTGTCTCATACGAGTCCTTGGCAACAACCGGATTGCTGATCAGACCTGCGGTTACAAGAGAGATGTACTTACTGTAAAGCAGGTTCGACTTGATATTGTCTTCGATGTAAAGCCAGTATTTATACATTGCATCATACTGTCTCATGTCCTGAGCACTCATAACTGACGGATCAAGATCCTTATAGATGGCCAGGAAAGTCTTCAGATAATCAACATCAAAGGTGCCGTCACTGCCGTTGAAAGGCGTGTTCTGAAGTACCGGATCTGTTCCTTTTGCAATAACATCCTTAACCTCGGCATCAGTAACCTTAAGACCTATTGCATCAGTCTCCTTCTCAAGTATGGCGCGACGTACCATAACGCTCCAAACCTCATCCTTGATCTGATTATTCTGTTCCTCAGTCAAATCCTGGAGCCCGGAAGAGAATCTCACAACTTCAGAATAATTTTCCAGTTCATTCTGGAAATCCATAGCCGAAACTTTTTTACCGTCAATGGAACCGATGTACTGGACTCCCTGGTTCGGGCGGATGATCTTCCAGGCATCACCGAGAATGAAGGCCAGCATAGCAAGGCCGATAACGATAAGAAGCAATGGTCCTTTGCTTCTGATTTTTTGTAATGTTGCCATTTCGTTTATTGTTTGTTTTATCTATTTCTAATTATTTATAAAACCGACAGTGCTTGCAAAAAGCGCACAAAGGTAGCAAAAATGTTCTTTAATGTCAACGCCAAGTACCATTATTTAATAGCTGTTAATTCAACAAGCTCGATTTTTGTTTCTCCCCGCTTGAGAATACGGAAGCAATAATTGCTGACAGTAACTTTCTCATTCACTTTCGGAAAGCCTTTTGCCTTACTCAATATGAGTCCGCCAACTGTCATATATTCATCTGATACCGGTATATTCAAACCAAACATGGCATTTACGCGGTCAATCTCCATACGGCCGGACAACAGAAAGCCATCATCTGTTTTCTTGGCAACAAGCTGGTTAACATCATGTTCATCCTCTATCTCGCCCAGTATTTCCTCAATTATGTCTTCAAGTGAGACCATCCCTGAAGTTCCACCGAACTCGTCAACCACAACAGCTATGCTCTTTTTACGAGCCATGAGCTGTTTCATAAGCTTTTGGGCCATCAGGGTCTCCGGAACAAAAGGTACGCCCTGTATATGCTTCTGCCAGTCGTCCTTATGTCTGAACAGTTCTGAGGAGTGGATATATCCGATGATGTGATCCATATCACCTTCATACACAAGAATCTTTGAAAAGCCAGTCTCTATGAAAGCGTCCCGAAGCTCTGAAATTGACACATTCTTGCTTACAGCACATATCTCATTGCGCGGAATCATACAGTCTCTGGTCTTAACGTTAGAAAAATCAAGTACATTCTGGAAAATCCTTATCTCAGAATCAGAAATTACTTCCTCACTACCGCCCAACCCCGACTGCACAAAATAGTCAAGGTCAATCTTGGAAAAGACCTTGGAACTCTTATCTCTGTCTATCTTAATTCCGAATATCTTCAGGATAGTCCTCGCAAGCCATGTTGCAAAAACAGATATCGGATAAAGCAGGACATATATAAGGAAAAGGGGAACAGCAAGGAAATTCAACTTGCTGTTAGGATTTACCCTGAATATTGTTTTGGGAACGAACTCTCCTATAACAAGCACGATTGTAGTTGAAACGAGTGTCTCTATTATGACAATCAGGAATTCATTTTCTACCATTCCACCTTGCAGAAAACCGTCGATAAGTTTAGCCATCAAGGTACTGTAAACGACCAAGGCTATGTTGTTTCCGACAAGCATCGTGGAGATAAAGACGTTAGGGTTATGATAAAACCGCGCCAGAATCCTGGAACTGAAAGTCCTTTTTTCCGCATCCATCTCAAAACGAAGCCTGTCTGAAGATACGAATGCAATCTCAAGACCAGAGAATAGTGCCGAAAAGAACAGGGCAAGAATCAGTATTAAAAGCAGATTATTCATTCCTGGATGGGAAAAACTCCTTCAGTATGACGTATAGTATAGTCGGTAAGATTATTGTTTGATTCGAATCCGTGACCAATAATCACCTGTTTGTCTTGCTCTATTCGAATCAGACTGTCTGAATAGATTAGTCCTTTGCTGTTGTCCCAAAACAAAAGTTGAGTATCAAATTTTTCCTTTTTAATATTCTCAGCGTGAACATTATGTCGTAACTCCCACAAATCCTTCTCGTAAAAATTATAGGCAGTATCAGCTTCAATCATGGATTCAACCTGTTTCAGACTGTCAAGCAGCTCAAGTTTCACTCCTTTCTCAAGTGCATAGAACTTAGGATTCATCTGATCAAACACCTTCCATTCCTCTGCATCTACCTTGTATCTGATCACCCCTTCCTCAGAAATCAGCATATTCACCCCAACGGTAGTCATTACTGACACGGAGTCACGGTTGGTTATAGCCTCCCCCAACTGTTTGGTGTTATTACGGCACGAACTGCACAGAAACGACAGGGCAACCGCCATTAAGACGGTTGCCGTGCTTATAGTTTTTTTACAGGGACAACACCCCGCTGTAAGTGACATTTACCTGATTGTGACAGTTTCGTTTATCCAACCCTTGATTTCCACCTTGTCTCCTGGCTTGATTCCAAGCATAAACAGGTCCTCTGCCATATTCTCAGTCTGCTCCCTGTATACTCTGAGGAGATCGTTCGCCCTATCAGCTACAGAAGCGTCAACCCTTTTGGCCTGCTCCAACTTGTCAATAACCGCAAAATATGCGCAACGGTTCAGAGCCGGTTCATTTGACCAACTGTGATGGCTGGCATAAAGCTGAGCCAGCAAGATGTAGGCATTTCCGTTGTTAGGATCAGCGGAAATGGCTTTCTGAACTGCCGCACGGCTACGGTCATCATTCTTCTTTACAGAATATATCTGTGCCACCTTATAATAAAGGTCCGAAAGACTTTCCTTGTCAGTTTCCAATTCTATAGCCTGATTATAGAACTCAATGGCTTTGTCGTAATCATCGCGCTTAGAAATATAAAGAGAGGCAAGACTCTTGGCAGTCTTTACTGACGGGGAAATTGCATGAGCATACTCAGCTGCCGAGAAATATGCATCACTGGATTTGCAGTCAAGCATGGACATCAGAGAAACCACCTTATTCAGATATTCTATGTCATTCTTGTTCTCCTCAACTTTAGGTCCATAGATAGCCTGGAGATTATCACAGTCAGCCGCACCGCTATTCACAAAATAGGCATCGATATTCTCTTTGGTCTTTTTTGCCGCTTCCTTGACATTCTCGTTTGTCTGTGCCTCAATTACCGGATCGATATAAGTAGAGCAGTCCAGATAGTCCTGAAGCAGGGCATCACGTACTGCATCATCGTTGGATTTACTTTTATATCTCTGTGAGGAGACTTTCATAAGGTCACTGAGCACATAATATGTCACTTTTTCCTTCTCCATCGTCACAGCCTTGCGTAAAAGGTCATATGCCTTTTCAAGGGCAGGTTTGGGATTATAAGTGATATAATCATGCGCATACTGAGCCAGGATCTCGCCCTCACGTGAGGGATTCTTGGCTAAAGCGTTCAATTTGTCAAGATACTTGATTCTCTGCTCATAAACCTGCATGAGCTCATTTGAATACTGTTCCTTCTTGGCTGCGTCAGTCTCATCCTTATAAAGGGCACGCAAAATCTTCACACCGTTCGTATAAGTTGCATTCTGAGCAAGAGGACTGTCATTAAACACAGCCTTCCAACCATTTTCATAAGCGTCCTTGTAATTCTCTGTCTTGATATACTCGGTATAAATGCTTATGTTTTTGAGGCACTCGATACTATCCTGTCCCTGTCCGTAACGAGAACCGTCTTCAACACCCTTCTGGGCATAACCACCCACTGCCAGAATCAATGCAAGGGTAATGAGTCCAATCTTTTTCATAATTCACATCTATTGTTATATTTGACTTTTCTTTTCGTATTTTAATATAAGTGTACGCGCTACAAAGTTAAATTTATGTCAAATCATCAATCCGCCTGAATCTTCATAAACCAACGCTCCATAAAGGATACTCCTACGTTTATCCGGAAATAGTTCTCGGTTATCATTCCTCCGCTACCAGGCTGTACCCTTACAAACTGCCCTGAAACATGAAGCATGGAACGGCTGTCATATGAAAATGCGAATGGAACCGAGATACCTGCACTCAAAACATACTCTGACGGGCCCTTCTTTCCATCAATGCTGTAATAGGGTTGCCGGAAAGAAATACCGGCACGATAAGTACTATGTTTCAAAAAACGCTTGTCGGAAATATCGGGACAGTATTCAACACCTGCCGAAGCCTTTAGGCAGTCTCTACCGTACTCGCGGCCGAAAAAAGAGGCGGCCGACCATCCCTGAAATGAAAGGTCAGCTCCAAAAGTGATCTTTTCCGATGAAAAGGAAAAACCACCCGATATGCTCTGAGGCAAAGAGAAAGAACCGTGTCTTGAATAATCAATACTGTCTCCGCCCAGTTCTACACGCACGCCATCGCAAACAAGGTCACTTGATGGAGAATAGACAGCACCTATTACCATCTTGCCTCCCTTTACGGGCAAAGTGGTCTGTATGCCAAAATCAAGATTAAGGCCTTTGACTTCAGCCGTATAGCTCAACGGCCTGGAACTGATCAGATTATCAGAGTATGTATCAACCACATAGTGGGAAATATCACCCGTCACAAATGAAGCGTTCATTCCCAAAGACAGCCATCCGGTAGTTTTCCAACCCAGTCCTGCCATGAATTGTCTCAGGCCTCCGGTACCCCAATACTGACTGGTTCTGGTCTTTATCTCCTCTTCCGTGCTGCTGATGGTTTTTACCGAGGTGAAATTGTATCCTACATTTGACAGTGGCACGAACGCAGCTGTGAATCCCATTTTGGGAAGCATCCTGAACTGTACAGCCATATAGTCAACCGTTGAGTTACGTGCATTGACACGTTTCTTACCTTCCTGAAAATTAACGTACTGTAGAGAGAATCCCATATCGGCAATGAAAGTAAGGGTATCCACTGTAGAATATGAGGCCGGATTAATGGTATTGATGGTATTGAGATTCCTCATGCCGACACCAATGCCTCCCATTGCCTTTCCGAAAGAAGTGCTGCGGTCTGAAAGGATACCTACACCATATCTTGAATACGGGGAATTGATACCACTTTGGGCAAAAACACCACCGGCCGCCATATAGAAAAGCAGGGCGACGATAAGAATGGATTTAATAAGGCAAGCCTTTTTCATTGTATCTGTAAATGCTATCCAATCCTGTTAAAACCAGATTCGGGACCACAAAAATACCACTTTTGCCATTCATATCAAAATAATGGGAGTCTCCGCCGGTTAAAAAAACAAAAAGAGGCTTGTATTCACGCCTGAGACTGGTCAAATATCCTTTTAATTCGTTGACAACTCCGTGCATCACACCACTGCGGATTGCCTCTTCAGTATTGCGTCCGAAAAGAGGCGAGCAGCCATCTCTTCCCACCAAAGGCAAGGCTCCCGTATGTTCATGGAGAGACCTGAATCTCAATTCAATGCCAGGTGCAATATTTCCTCCGATGTAATTACCTTCCATTGTAACCATATCAAACGTTATCGCAGTACCGGCATCAACGACAAGCAGGTTACATCCTTTCTTCATAGACCAGGCTCCCACAGCTGCAGCCAGCCTGTCCATTCCGAGAGTGGTTGGTGTCATGTACAGGTTCCTAACGGGAACAGGAGTATCTGATGTAAGCCTTGCAATGCCCAAAGAAGAAAAAAAAGTTGACAAATCTTCTTCAACAGGACGAACTGAACACCACATACCTCCATCAATGTCCATCCCGCGCAAAGAATCCCTGAACGGTTTTATAGCTAACGGTCCCTGATAAACCAGACGCTGTCCCATACCATCAGAGACGGAAGCTTTCATAAGCGAATTGCCAATGTCGGCAAACAGTTTCATAATAAGCGCAAAAATAGCTAACTTTGTCCAAAAATACAAGGGTATTACCTATGATAAGATTATTGCGGGGACTGTTCCTGCTCTTTCTTTTCTACTCCGTCACGGATGTCAAGGCACAGCGCGACAGTCTGTGCTATAGCCTGCTCACATGTGAGCCAGGTCGCCAGATATATGAACTGTACGGCCATACAGCAATAAGACAGAAAGATTTCAGAACCGGCACAGACATAGTGTTCAACTATGGCCTCTTTGACTTCAACACACCTCATTTCATACGCCGTTTCACTCTTGGAAAGACCGACTACATACTCGGATACACCACTTACGATTCCTTCTCCATGGAATATCTGCACAGAGGTTCAATAGTGCACGAACAGATTCTTAATCTCACTCAGGATGAAACGGAAAGGCTGAAAAACCTCCTGCTTGAAAACCTCAAACCCCAAAACCGCACCTACCGTTATAATGTATTGTTCAATAACTGTTCAACTATGGCCATAGACATAATTGAAAAAGCAATTATTGGACGTGTCACCTACCCTCAGCCGGCAGAAGGACTTACTTTCCGCAAACTCCTTGAGGAGAAGACTGGCGTCAGACCATGGAGCCGGTTTGCAATCAATATGGTGATGGGAGCGATGACAGACCTTCCATTGGAATACAGGCAGGATGCGTTTTCACCACTCAGGCTGATGAGCCTCGCGGAAAAGGCGGTTATTGCCGACACATCTTCCGTGGTAAGGTCATTATGCCTTCCTTCAACCGAAGTGGTTCGACCTGGAAAAAGCGTTGATTTCGGAAATCCCGCCCTTACTCCAATTCAGGTAATGCTCATAGTCTTTATGGTAACGCTAATCTTTTCACTGACCGGATGGATTACAAGACGTACCTTATGGCTTTATGATTTGTTCCTATTCGGAGCCCAGGGTATAGCCGGGATTGTAATTGCAACGCTATTCTTCTTTTCGGAACATGCATCTGTCAACACCAATTGGCTCATAATATGTTTTAACCCCATACCACTTTTTTTCCTTCCGTTCGCAATCCACAAGATCAGGAAATCACACATATCCTTTATGCTTGTAGCAGATTTCATGGTATGTACTTCCTTTCTCGCTTTCAGCAGCGTGATACCACAATCTTTTGAAAACGCCGCTTTGATACTGATCGCATCGTTCGCAATCAGAGCCTTCAGCGTTTCACTGCAAATCATATGCCATAAAAGCATACCGGTAACTTCAAGAGACGGTTTTCTCAAAAACAAATTGAGACGTTATACCACTGTCATTATGTTCCTGATGCTTACAACAGCAGCAAATTCCCAGACCGTTCAGACAGACCATCATCCGAGGATGATTGTGGGAATAGTAATAGACCAGCTGGACGGAAATCGTCTTGAACGCATGATGCCTGTCCTGAGCGATGATGGATTCAGATTCATACGAAACAGGGGATTTAACATGACAAATGTAACTTTTGATTATGACTCACCCGACCGCGCATCCGCCATAGCTTCACTATACACTGGAGCTACCCCTTTCCAACATGGTATTACATCTAACCGTTGGATGAACCGCAAATCATTGTTGACCACATTTGCCGTTGATGACGACAACTATTCAGGAATAGGCACCATAGACAGGAGCTCCCCATCCAGATTACTTGCTTCAAATTTAGCAGACCAGATAAAAATCGGTTCCTTAGGCCAGTCCAAGGTCTGTTCCATCGCCATTGAACGCGATGCTGCCATCCTGTCTGCAGGACATGATGCCGATGCTGCTATCTGGCTCAGTGAAAACAATGCCTCCTGGTGTTCCACCGACTATTACGGTAGCATGCCCCAGTGGGTTAACAGCAATAACGACAGCACCTGGAACAATCCGGAATGGAGAGCCCTCTATTCCCCTAGCGTTTATCTACAGGTTTCATATGAAAACATGAGGCTGTTCTCACACACTTTCCGCCATAGGGACATCAAGGATTATTTGACTTCGCCATTGGCTAATGACAAAGTGACTGAGATGGCTCTCAGGGCGATCGATGGCATGTCTATGGGAACAGATGACTACCCCGACCTTCTATTGCTTACCTTTTACGGAGGACGTTTCAGCGGGATGCCTGAAGCCTCTGAACTTTCATATGAGAATCAGGATATTCTGATGCGTCTGGATCAGAATATAGCCTCTATCCTGGAAGCTGCCAGAAAGAAAGCCGGATCAGAAAATATTCTGATATTCATCACCTCAACAGGATATGAGGAGACATACAGCAGGACCCTTGAAAACAGTCGTATTCCATCCGGGAAAGTAAGCATGGAACGCACTTGTGCACTGCTGAACCTTTTTCTTTCAGCCAAATACGGAGGAGGCAATTTTATTGACACCTATTACACAAATCATATCTTTCTCAACCACAGTCTAATTGAAGAAAAAGACCTTTCAATGCACGAAGTTCTTGAAAACAGCATTGACCTCCTGGTGCAAATGAGTGGTGTAAGAAATGTTGTTACCCTGCGAGATCTGATGTCAGTATTGCCGGATCTGGAATCCGCTCGTAAGCGCAATTCATTCAACAAGAAATGCTCAGGTGACCTTATTATTGAGACGCTTCCAGGGTGGGACGTGGATGACGAAAAAAACGGTGTTTTGTACCGTCCAAAGCCAGTTGCCGGACCGTTTCCGATATATATATATGGCAATGGCATCAGGGCCGAAATGAACAATGATCCGGTTTCAGCTTCCATCCTGGCCCCTACAATAACATGGCTTGTAGGCTATCCTTCGCCCAACGCAGCCACGACTCCTGCTATGAAATATATTAAACAATGACAGAACTTAAAAAATACGAGATATGGAAAAAAAATTCATCAGCCTATCCTATGACCTCATGCTTAAAGACAATGAAGGCAAAATGTACAAATATGAAAGTGCACCACGCGAGAGACCTTTCAGGTTTATTACAGGAATAGGATATGCACTTGATCTCTTTGAAGAGAATGTGGCCAATCTAAATGAAGGTGAGGATTTTGAATTCCAGATTCCATGCGAAAAGGCATACGGAGAGTATGATGAACAGAATGTTATTCAGCTTGACAATGGAATATTCATGCGCGATGGAAAGTTCGATTCAGAGAATGTCAAGGTTGGTGCCATTATACCCTTAAGTGACGGGCAGCAAACTTTCCAAGCCGTTGTAAAGGAAATAGGGAAGGAGAAAGTGACCGTTGATCTGAACCATCCTTTGGCTGGTGAAGATCTGACCTTCAGGGGTACAATACTGGAATCGCGTCCAGCAACTGATGAAGAGATAGAATCCATCCTTCATCCTAAATGTAAGGGATGTGGTGGTAAAGGCAATTGTTGTGACAGTGAAAACGGTTGTTGCGACAACGGCTGTTGCAGCTAAGTCAAACTCACTGAGAATCCAGCCACTTTGACAGTTCCATCATGGAATGAAGCAACAATACCGGTCCTTCAGACAGCAATATACTGTCTTCAAGGGGACCGGTATTGACTGCAATAGTATCAATCCCCGCCGCAACTGCAGCACGTATCCCAAGAGGAGCGTTTTCAACCACAATAGCTTCACGTGCATCGACTTTGGCTATTTCCAATCCCTTAAGGTAAGGATCCGGGAAAGGCTTACCACGCTTAACGTCAAAAGAAGTCACCATTCGTTCACGTACGATGTAACCTTTGAAGTCACGCTGGACCCCTTCAATCAAACTGTTTTGACCAGAACCTGTCACAACAAGTATCTGAAGCCCAAGGTCTGCCATTTTGCGTATAACATCTTTTGAGCCTTGCATTATTCCAGCGGGAGACATATTACGGAAAAGAGCGGCCTTATAACTGTAAATCTCACGTACTTCATCATCTGAAGCGGCACGACCTCTCTCCCGAAAACTGATCCGGGATACAGTATCAAAACCTGTTGCACCTTCGTTCAGATAGACATCATGAGGAGTCATCCGCATACCGAAATGCTCCATCGCCTGTGTCCAAGCAACTGAATGATTACGCATTGAATCATACAAAACGCCATCCATGTCAAACAGGACGGCGTTTTTTCCTTTGATGGAGAATTGCATCAGGATTGTTGTTTTAAACGAACCTTAATAGCTTTTGACTCCTCCTCATATCCGGGTTTTTCAAGCAAGGCGAACATATTCTTCTTATAAGCTTCTACTCCAGGCTGATTGAATGGATTTACTCCTAACAGATAGCCACTGATTCCACACGCTTTCTCAAAAAAGTAAATCAACTGTCCTAACCAATATTCTGTCAACTCAGGTACGGTAATTCTGATATTTGGAACACCTCCATCAACATGAGCCATTTGTGTACCAAGTTCTGCCATCTTGTTTACCTCGTCTACATGTTTTCCCGCCAGGAAATTAAGACCGTCAAGATTTTCTTTGTCGCTTGGTATAAGCACAGAATACTTAACCTTATCAATAGAGATTACAGTCTCAAAAATAGTACGCTCACCCTGCTGAATCCACTGTCCCATCGAATGGAGGTCTGTAGAAAAATCAACTGATGACGGGTATATCCCCTTACCATCCTTTCCTTCTGACTCTCCATACAACTGCTTCCACCATTCACTGAAATAATGAAGCTTGGGCTGGAAATTGACCAGAATCTCTATTTTCTTACCGGCGCGATAGAGGGCATTGCGGGCAGCTGCATATAAAGCTGAAAGATTATCCTCAAATAATACGGAACCAGAGGTCATTTCTTCCATATCGGCAGCACCCTTGACGAGCTGTCCTATATCAAAACCAGCAACAGCTATAGGTAGTAAGCCTACAGGGGTTAGTACCGAATAACGTCCTCCAACATTATCGGGAATAACAAAAGAACGATAGCCTTCCTTATCAGCACAAATACGGGCAGCACCGCGCCGGGCATCGGTTATTGCCACAATAACTTTGCGTGCAGTATCCTTACCACGTTCCTCCTCACACTGATTCTTCAGCAAGCGGAATGCCAATGCCGTTTCAGTGGTCGTTCCTGATTTTGAAATGTTTATTATTCCGAAACGTTTGCCCCTAAGATACTGTGTAAGTTCAAAAAGATAGTCCTCACTGATGTTGTGTCCGGCGAATAATATCTTGGGAGACTTTCCATCATAGACAAGTTGGGAGAAACTATTTCCGAATGCCTCGATTACGGCTCTTGCTCCCAGATAACTTCCCCCAATACCAGCCACCACAACCACATCACACTCCTTACGAAGTACTGCCGCTGTTTCCTTAATATCATCAATCATAGAGGAGTTGACAGTTCTGGATGCCAGATCCATCCAGCCTATGTAATCATTACCTTCACCAGTTCCGTTTTCCAGCATCTCTACTGCTTTCTTCACCTCAGGCTCAAGAGCCTTTACGTTATCCCATCCAACAAAATCCAAGATCTTTGAAATGTCAACTTTAATCATATTGCAAGGTTGTTTATTTAAAAGTATCGGTAAGCAATTTTATCTCTATAACAGGTGAAATATGCTCATACAAGATATTATAGACAGCATCCAATATCGGCATATTAACTCTGTAATGTTCATTTATTTCCTTCATGCACTTAGTACCATAATAACCCTCGGCTATCATTTCCATCTCAAGCTGTGCTGACTTAACAGAATAACCTTTACCTATCATTGTGCCGAACACTCTGTTACGACTGAAATTGGAATAGCCTGTTACCAGGAGGTCACCTAAATATACAGAATCATTCACAGCACGGTACGGCAGGGGGCGTGCTGCTGCCAGGAAATTGTTCATTTCCTGAATCGCATTTGACATGAGAACAGCCTGAAAATTATCTCCGTACTTAAGCCCGTTGCATATACCTGCGGCAATTGCATACACATTCTTCAAAACCGAACTGAACTCAATTCCTGCAACATCCTCCGATATTGAAGTCTTCACGTATGAATTCGTTAGTTTACGGGCAATATCCTGGGCGTTATCCAATTCCTGACAACCGACTGTCAGATATGACAAGCGCTCTAGAGCCACCTCCTCAGCATGACATGGACCGGCAACCACAGCTATGTTCTCCATGGGAACACCATAGAATCGGTGAAAATAGTCAGACATCAGCAAATTATCATCCGGTACAATACCTTTTATAGCTGACACCACAAATTTGTCACGAAGTTTGACCTTAAGTTTCTTGATATGACTTTTAAAATATGGTGACGGCGTTACAAACATCAGTATCTCAGAGTCCTCGGCAACCTTATTGATATCGGAAGAGAAATTAATCCGGTTTATATCGAACTGCACACTGGTAAGATATGCCGGATTATGGCCCAAACGTTTGAATTCCGAAATACGGTCATCACGGCGTATATACCAGTTTATAGAATCCTCCGTTGAGAGCAGGATCTTGGCAATTGCTGTTGCCCAACTGCCACCTCCCATAATTGCAAGTTTCCCTTGTGGAATTGCCATATCACCGTTCTTTAATCCTTGCTTTCAGGTTTCATCTGCGGGAAAAACAGGACCTCCTGAATTGCCTGTTGTCCGGTCATAAGCATAACCAAACGGTCTATGCCTATACCTATTCCGCTTGTTGGAGGCATACCGTATTCCAGGGCGCGTACAAAATCCTGGTCAATAAACATTGCCTCATCATCACCCTTCTGACTCAGTCGCAACTGATCCTGAAATCTCTCATACTGGTCAATCGGATCATTCAGTTCACTATATGCATTAGCCAGTTCCTTTCCGTTCACCATCAGTTCAAAACGTTCGGTAAGACCAGGCTTTGAACGATGCATTTTCGTAAGAGGCGACATCTCTACAGGATAATCAGTGATAAATGTGGGCTGTATGAAAGTACCCTCACAAGTTTCACCGAATATCTCGTCAATCAGTTTACCCTTACCCATCGATGGAGAAACGTCAATACCGCACTTTTTGGCTACCTCACGAATCTCATCCTCATTCATGCCGTCCAGATTGAATCCGGTTTTCTCTTCTATTGCCTCAAGAATAGGCAGACGACGATAAGGAGCCTTGAAATCAACCTCATTATCACCAATCTTAACCTTGGTTGTTCCGTTTGTCTCAATGGCAATCTTCTCCAGAAGTTTCTCGGTAAAGTCCATCATCCAGTTGTAGTCTTTGTAGGCCACATAAAGTTCCATGCAGGTAAACTCAGGATTATGATTGCGGTCCATACCCTCGTTGCGGAAATTCTTGCCAATCTCATACACCCCCTCAAAACCACCCACAATCAAGCGCTTAAGGTAAAGTTCTGTTGCAATACGGCAATACAAGTCAATATCAAGTGTATTATGGTGTGTAATGAACGGGCGTGCGCTTGCACCACCTGGAATAGGTTGTAGTATAGGAGTCTCCACTTCGGTATAACCTGCCTCATCCAGCACAGAACGCAAGGTGCGGATTACCTTGGTACGTTTCAGAAAAGTTTCTTTGACACCTTCATTCACCACAAGGTCAACGTAACGCTGACGATAGCGCAAGTCAGGATCATCAAATTTGTCATACGCAACCCCGTCCTTGTACTTCACTATAGGTAACGGTCTGAGAGATTTGCTGAGCACAGTCAGTTTTTTTGCATGAACTGTAATCTCACCCATTTGTGTACGGAACACAAAGCCCTCAATGCCAATAAAGTCACCGATGTCAAGAAGTTTCTTGAACACCTTATTATACATCTCCTTGTCCTCCTCATCGGGGCAGATGTCATCACGGGTAATATAAACCTGAATTCGGCCGGTTGAGTCCATCAACTCTATGAATGATGCCTTACCCATAATACGGCGACTCATCATGCGGCCGGATATGCAAACCTGGCGAGGCTCCGGCTCTTCATCCCTGAAGTTCTCTTTTATCTCGACGGCAAAAGCGTTTGTGGGATACATTGCTGCGGGATAGGGATCAATACCCATAACACGCAGTTCCTTTAAACTATCTCTTCTGAACTGTTCTTGATCGCTTAATTCCATTGATTGTTTTGTGTTATGTCACGATTTGCAAAAGTAATAAAAAAAGTAATAGCGATGTTGCCGCATCGCTATTACTTTTACTGACCATGCAACGGTACTCACTTTCCTCCAAACATATTGAATATAGTAGAGAGAGACTGCAAAGTATTTGATACTCCGGCAGTTGTTTCTGAAATTGCCGAAACTGCATTGGATACGTTGTTCACAGCAGCTGCCTGCTGAGCCTGCTGCGTCTGACCGGACTGAGCCATAGCTGCGATACCGGCAGCTGCTATAGCCGAGAGGTCAGTTCCACCAGCAAGAGTAGCAAGAGTACTTGTTACAGGATTTGAAGTCTGTTTGGTTACAAGATTATTGGAACCAAGAATAAGTCCGGCTGCAAAATCCTTATAGAATCCACTCTTATCATCCACGCCTTTCAAACCTTGGATGCCATTCACCAGTTGAGCCATGCTGATGATATTATTAAGATTAGAGAGGTCAACCTTGCCGTCAGTGTTGTACTGTGAGTAAAGATTCTTTAGAGCTGCCCCCGATGCCTGACCGTTGGTTGAACCTGATGTGCCGGCGGCACCTCCAAGCACACCGCATGACGAAAACAGTACACAAAGTGCACATACTGCGATAAATACAAAATTTTTTTTCATAAAGCAAAATTTAAAATTAAGTTATTTCATAATCATTGTTCCCCCTGAAGGCTGTATGACGAATTCATAAGGTTTCTTTGTCTTTAGTTTCAAAGTGCTCAAGACAGGATCTAAGGTCTTTTTATCATCGGTGTAAAGCTGAACATCACCATCGCCAATAAACGATAGGTCAACCTTTGACCTGATAGGTTCGGAAGTAGCGTTCAAGCCTGCAACAAACCATCGTCCATCAGTTGATTTGCGAGCCAGGATTACATATTTGCCAGGATAACCGTCCAAAAAATGAGTCTCCGTCCAAGTTGTTGGAGAGTCACGTAGCCAGTCCATACAAATTTTGGGCGCATCTTCCAGATTGTTAGGACAAATGGCTATATTCTGTATGGGATTCTGGAAAATGACCTCCGTACAAATCTGAAATATAGGTGTAGTCTTCAATTGTGATCCGCGTCCGCTGTTCTGTTTGTTAAGGATCCTATTCATGAAACAGCCACCAAACTCCATGCAACCCACGGTATTACGAACAAAAGGATGAAGAGTAGCCTTGAAAGCCTCCTCATCACATGCCCCTTGACCAAAGTACATATTCTCAGATGCAAGCACCGCCTCTGAACCTACGTAGTTTGGATACATCCGTTCCCAGCCGCGAGGCAAGGTACAACCATGAAATATGCACATTATCCCATGGTCATTAGCATCACTCAGAACCTCCTCATAAAGACGAATCGTTTCCTGTTTGTCTCCACCCCAGAAATCCACCTTAATACCTTTGCAACCAACTTTCTCTAACCAAGCCATCTCCTTTTTGCGAATAATAGAGTTGTCCATCTTGCAGATAGGGCTCTGGACTATGTCATTCCAGTAGCCGCTTGAACTATACCACAGGAATACATCAACATTCTTTGAGTTCGCATACTTGATAAGCTGTTCCATACGGTCATAACCGATATTCTGATCCCAGCCTGCATCAATCAGGATATACTCATATCCCATATCTGAAGCCAAGTCAATGAACGCGACCTGATCGTCCCAATTACATGATGCATCCTGCCATACAATCCAGCTCCAGGTACTGCGACCGTACTTGAATTCTCGCGAAGGTTCATAAAGAGGCTCTACATAATCCCACATAACCGTTGTTTCCACGATAGGTTTAAGATCAGCACCAACAGTAATGGTGCGCCAGGGAGTTGAAGCAGGAAGACGGAACGCCGGGCAGACGGTTCCAATACCGTTGTTCTCCTCAGGCATCGGAAACTCAATCTTATAAGTATTGTCCTTACATTCACTTAAACGCGAAGCACAATAGCTGCTGCTGACTCCTGTCTCACAAATCAAGACCCAACCGTTATCACCCACATGGAAAAGACCGGGAAATGTATAACCATGTCCATACCCCGAACGTACATTCATCTGACCGTCATTAGAGTATCCTTCTTCATAACTTGGTTTGCTACGTTGCCATCCTATCATTGCGTCACTCTGCGGAGTAAGAAAAGTTGTGGTTCCATCAGGAAAGCGGAAACCTGTATTCTCGAACAGCACGCGTGTGCTTGCACGCTGACGAGGTTTGGGAATGTTATAGCGGATTGCAATGTCATTGTTGCTTACGCGAAATTCAAACTCTATTGTCTGGTTTGAGGCATTACGAAGCTCAAAGACCGCTGCCTGATACTGATGGCTCACATGAGCCGTTTTGATACGGTCCATGGAATAATCCGTAACGAGCATCTCTGAACGGCTGTTGACAAGGCTTAGATTACGGGTAAAATCACCGTTGCCAGCCTCACGCCCCTGAGGCAATCCTTCAAGAGTTGGCTTAGACCCCATATCGAGCATAATACCTATTGGTGAATCCTCAAGCATCTGCTTGCCATCATACTTTACTGAATAGGTAGGATTCTCCGTACCGGTTAGATTGAAAGAAACAACAAGCCGTCCGTCGGGACTGGAAATATCCTTTAAACCACTAGTATCCTGTGCTTTTGCTCCCACGCTGAACATTGCCATGACCATACTTCCCATCAACAAAGGGGTGAAAAAATTCTGTTTCATATTCTAACTATTTGGTTAACTGTTTAAAGTCCATCTAATTTTTTCCATCAAAAAAGTCTAAAACATAACCTTAGTGTCATTTGTGGATAAAAGGGATATTTTTCCATGCTCTCCGCAAGATCCTTCACGTCACCACCCAAGGAACCGTCGCTCAGTTCCTCCAATGATCCGACAGATTTTCCCTGACAGAATAATTCAGCATTTCGAAAGGCCAAAGCACCTATCTCCAATTGTAGCCCCAAAAAACGGTTCGGTATGCATCGACCTAAACCTATACCGGCATAATATTTGATGGGATCTATTCTCAAACCGGATATAAAGTGACCGTATCCTGATTCATCCTCATACAAAGGATAAGACTCATCGCCTATCATAACAGAAATGAAATGCTCGGTTCCTGTCTTTTCGCTCAATTCCTTGAGGGCCGCCCAGTCATTCGCAGTAGTATGCCCCTCCAAAGTGAGAAAATCATCCTTCTCACGCAACCGTGAATAAAATACCCCACCAGCCAAATAAAACTTCCCTCCGGCAAATGGATACCAATTCAACAGAAATTTGTAGTTGTCCTGTCCTAACCTCGCACCAGCATTTACGACACTCTCCCTGGAGAATCTGTTATGAAACACATAGTTCTCCCCTATGGCTGCGCTGTTCTTTTCATAACGTTCCTGTTCTTCCTTCAAATCGGCAGTATTAAGCATTATGGCCGTATTGAAATAATCCATCGCAGGAGCTTTGTTATATCCACCCTTTAACACCAGATGATAACCCACAGGTATAGCTACATCCACTCCTATTCCACACAGTCCTACCTCCACATCTATCGACAGATGGCGAAACGCTTCCATATTATACTGTGCATGAAGTGCACAGGACAATAGTAACAGAATAGGCAAAAAGAATAATCTTCTCATTAATCAGTGCATCAAACTGTAAGCGATTTCAAAAACCTTTTCACCACTCAAGAGCGGAAAAGAGGAACGCCATACTAATTGCAAAAATAAGTCAATATAATTCAGCACAAAAACAAATCCCGAAATAAATGATTAAATTCGCAGCCGTATTGGCCCCGTAGCTCAGTTGAATAGAGCGTCAGATTCCGGTTCTGCAGGTCTTGGGTTTGAGTCCCAACGGGGTCACATCCTTTTCGGAGGAATAATAGAAGAGGCACTTAAGCCCTTCCAAATTGGAAACATATGTAGGCGTTGTATAACTCGTCCAGTCAGTTTTCATAGTTTTCCGATATTATCGTCTATCCATTTCCATTTTTTCCTGAATCCGTCTTTAATTGCATCTACAGATTCTTGGAACGACATGTTTATGTCACCGTTCTCATCACCGTTGCTATTCTGTATCCTTCCCCATACTTTGTAATTCATTTCCTCCGAAGAACGAATACTATCAGCCATCATGTCAATATAATCCGGAAGCCCGGCAAATTTGTCTTTAAGAAGATTCCAACGTTCTACGAGCCTCTTTTTAAATGAAGGGTCCTTAAGCAGACTGGTAAAATAGAACTTGCTCTGGCTCTGTCCACCCCACCAGCCTCCCCACTGGTTAACCTTTGAACTGATGCTGAGAGCCTCCCACTGATTATAACGGCTTGGCATGAAGGTATGATAATCAAAATCCCACACAGGTCCGAAACAGAGTTTGTGATCACGATCGATATAAAGGAAACAGCTGTGGGGACCATCCTTTGGCCAAGTATTATAGAAATCATGGTTCCCGGCAAGTTCGTTCACCAGAGCATAGTCTATCGCCTTATCCACATCTATATATCTTTCATATGCATGGTTCCTGACACTGTCCTCATTGTTCAGTATCATCTCCATTTCTTCAATGAAATTCCTGAAATACTTAAATGCCGGGTGAGTAGATGATATGGTGTCGATATCCGGTTCCTTCAATATATAAGGGAGATTATATGTCTTGCTCCAGAAACCTAATTCCTTCTTGTCACTATAATATTCAAAATAGGATTCCATCTCGGCAAAGAATCCTCCTAATTCAGGATTATCCAGGTCTGGTTCATCAATATTTATGCGGTTTTTATTTATCTTGGCATGCTCACACAGATAGTAGTTTCCCAAATGCTTTCCGTTCATTATCAGCTCTACATACTGGCCACGGATCGTATAGGGAAGATCTGTCTGTCTTGAAAGCCAGAACGCGGCATCATTACGCAAAAGAGTGCGGTCCTTGTAATTGGCTAATAGAATCCATCGTTTATGCTGAGGCATACCCAGTATCTCAGCCTTATCATCAAGTTTCAAGGCGTATGGTTTCTTGCTGAATGACCAAGTGTTATTGCCACGCCCACGTATGCTGAGTGTTCCTTCGTAATCAGAAGTCCCATCTGGATAAACAATCTTCATGGTAGCATAGTCCATCCAAACAGTCTTGCTGGTTATGGCTTTACCTCCCGGGGTATTGATAGTCACTACAGGCAGATTTGTATTAAAAGTATTTATCTTCACCGTATAACTCTTATGCAGGCCATAGCTCCATAATGTAGCCTTGATGGGCTCGTTAAGGTCAAAATAGTAATATTTTGCGTTATAGTATGCGCTATCACCCACAGTAATGCTGTCACTTCCAGTAAAATTGAATTTGATCCTCATATTACTGAAATCACTCGTTGGCAAGTCAACATAGTATATCATATTCTTTGCATCATACTTCATGGCATTATCAGAACCAATCATGATGCTACTCATTTTGAAAGTAACCTTCCTGATTTCTATTGGAGCAGACAGCAATACTGTATCCGGACATGTGATTGCCACTTTTACATCGCCCTTACTCAAACGCGCCAGTGTGACTTTAAGTAGCCATGTGCTGTCGGCAAGCATTTCACCTTCTTGGATAATGCATTTCTGATCCGGATTTCCCAAAGTGTCAGTAAGTTGCAAACTGACAGAGTCATCAAGTAACAGATCCCACGGATATGTACGGAACAGGATTGCACCTACACTGTCCTTTTCGTATGCAGATACTTTTCCGGACAGGATTTCTATTGAGCGGAAAACGGGCAGTTGATGTCTTGTCATATCAAGGATTACCGGTTCAGAAAACAATACCGTATCACTGATATTAACAGACATTATTACCATATCCCCACTAACAATACTGTCTGATGGCAGGACTTGAGCTATCCAGGTACTATCCTCCAGCATGTCACATTTCCAAACAGAAGCATAAGGATAAGTCACGCCCATAGTATCAACGAATCCCACTGACACGCTATCCATGAGAAGAAGATTCCATGGTATAGCACTGAAATGCATCTTGAGAGTATCGCCATCGGTAAAAAACAGTGTATCCGGCCCAAGTATTTCAATGGAGCCTCTGAAAGGATCAGCCTTTACTGTATCTGGATCAACTACTGGATAAACAGGTTCATTAACAACAATCTCCTTCTCTTCATCAGCACAGGAGAACATGACAGCCACAACAGTAATTACAATCAGAAGCGGCAGCCGATATCTGGCGAGAACAAATGACGTCATTTCACTCGATTTTTAGTGCAAATATAATAAGATTGTACACTATTGTAAGTCCTTTTTTATAGTGATTGCTTTATTCAACACCTATTTCAAACTTAACGGAATATTTCAAATAGATCTACCAATCAATGGGAATCTGACCATGATTTACAAGCCATTCGTTGGTCTTGCTGAAATGGTGGTTCCCGAAAAAACCGTTGTATGCAGACAAAGGAGAGGGATGTGCAGAACTTAGTACCAAGTGTCTGTTACGGTCAATTATCGCCCCTTTCCGTTTGGCGTACCCACCCCATAATATAAAAACCAAACCTTCCCGGCCATCATTAAGTTCACGTATAACAGCGTCAGTAAATTCTTCCCAACCTTTACCCTGATGAGAACCGGCATGTCCGGCCCTGACCGTCAAAGTGGCATTAAGCAGTAGGACACCCTGTCTGGCCCATCTGGTAAGATCACCTGAAGCAGGAGACGGCCTGCCTAAATCGTTACTGATTTCCTTAAATATATTTTTCAATGAAGGCGGAAAAGTAACACCGTCATTGACAGAGAAACAAAGTCCATGAGCTTGACCAGGTTCATGATATGGATCCTGTCCTATAATGACTACTTTGACCTGATTGAATGGACAAAGATTAAAGGCATTGAAGATAAGGCGTCCGGGAGGATATATTGTTAATTTTGAATACTCCTCACGGACAAAATCCGTTAGTTCCTTAAAATAAGCCTTGTCAAACTCCGGCTGTAACCTATCCTTCCAACTTTGTTCTATCCTTACTTCCACAACTTTTTTATTTCAGTCAAATTAACTGAATACCTGCATCTAAACAAGAAGCTCGCATATCCTCAGGCCAAATACTTGCCTGAATTTCTCCAATATGGGCCTTTTGGAGGAAAAGCATGCATAGTCTTGACTGACCAATTCCTCCTCCGATACTAAGCGGAAGTTCTCCATCCAGCAGCTTTTTGTGAAAAAACAGTTCCTTACGTTCCTGTTGTCCGCATAGTTCCAGTTGTCGTAACATAGACTCTTTATCTACACGAATACCCATGGAAGAAAGCTCCATGGCACGTTGGAGAATCGGATTCCAAACCAGTAAATCACCGTTCAGTCCAGTAAAGCCTTCCTCATTAGGAGAACTCCAGTCATCATAATCAGGAGCTCGCAGATCATGAGGTTTTCCGTCTGCAAGTAAACCTCCTATTCCCATGATGAAGACTGCTCCATGATCGCGGGTAACGGCATCCTCACGCTCCTTTGGGGTCATTCCCGGATATTGACGTCTTAGCTCCTCTGCATGTATGAAAAAAACTTCACGAGCCAAAAACGGTTCCAATTGGGGGTAAGTTTCATTTATTAAATACTCAGTACGAAGCATTGCCGAATAGATCCTGCGTACAATACGTTTAAGGAAGGCGACATTGCGGTCTTCGAGAGTGATTGTGCGTTCCCAGTCCCATTGGTCAACGTATATGGAATGAAGATTTCCCAAACTCTCATCAGCCCTTATAGCATTCATGTCAGTATATATTCCATATCCTGGCTGTATATCATAGTCTGCAAGTGTAAGACGTTTCCACTTGGCAAGAGAATGGACTACCTCAGCCAATGAATCGCCCAAATCCTTTATGGGAAAAGTAACAGCACGTTCTACACCATTCAGGTCATCGTTGATACCCATACCCTTAAGAACGAAAAGAGGCGCAGTCACCCGCCTCAGCTGCAAACCGGTTGAAAGGTTCTGCTGAAAAAACTCCTTGATTAATTTTATACCCTGTTCCGTCTGCCTCATTGAGAGGATAGGTTTGTAATCCTTGGGAATGATAAGATAACTCATTGTGTTTTTATAATAATGTTAATCATCCAAATTAATCCGGCCAATTCACATAACTGTTATAGCTTGAACGTTTTTTGACCTTAAGCAAGTCAGCCAACATATTAGAATTTGCTCTTACTGTAAAATTGTAGGATGTATATGGCTTCAATACTATACTGCATGACATGTTGAAACAGTGAAGATCACGCGTTACACTCATCGTAGTGGTGGTAAAATCATGATAAGTAAAATCCCATCCGGATGAGAAATTGATATTCCATTTATTTGTCAACTTCATATTGCCTGACATGTTCATATTGTGAGAGAATCCGTATGGATAACGCATGCGCTTGACGTTAATATCAGCCTGTGTATTTTCTCGCATGGAAATGCCGTACGATATGGAAAACGACCAGGGAAGAGTATATGCAAGATAACCGTCCTCATCGACCTTAGTAGTATTATCCCTGTTTTCACTTCGTGACCCTGTCATGGACCGGTCGGCATTCGGTTCTGAATCAAAGTCCTCTTCCTCCTGTTCTTCTTCTCTGTGAGTCAGTTTATTCCAGGTTTCCCGCCACTGATTCAAAGTGTTATTGTTGAATGTATATGAAAAATTCTGGCTCATTCCCTGGAAACGGCCAAACCTGCCGTAGGAATACTCCGTACGATCACCTACCACCACTTTGCCTGCATCATTAAACTCATATGCGTATGTAGCCCATGTAGCATTAAGACTGAATGTATGATTCTTAGGCAGTTTAAGTCTCAGTCTGGTGTTAAGATTACTCCAAGGTTTGCTCTTGGCGGCAAAATTATAAGACATGGATGCACCCAGCTCATCAATCAGGACAATTTTTCTTATCGAGTCCCTGTCATCCCTGATCTTCATTTCTATATTGTTACCTACACTCATGGAAAGGCTTCCTGACTTGCCTTTGCCAGGGACGCTATACAAGGATCCTGAATATGGTGAATATTCTACCGTTCTTACTTCACCGTTTTTATCAGTATAAACATAGGTGTCATAAAATCCATATCTTGCAGCACTAAAATCAGGCGACAGATTGTAACTGAGTGTAGGAGTGAACACGTGACGTGCCATTACAAACTTGTTGCCGAACAGTTTACGCCATAAATCAGTAGGAGTGTAAAAACCATAGAGTTTTGTATTTGCGCTGATGCTTAAACTATAATTATAGACCCTATTGAAACCATAGACGGTATCTCTTCTGACAGCCTGTCGAGAATCGTCCCAAGACTGATTCACCTTATATGAATACCATCGGGATGTGTAGTTAAAAGACGGAGTGACATTAATATTATTGAGAATCTGGAACGTAGCACTAACTGGAATCGTATGCCTCATTCCATTTCGCCAATCCTTGACCAGGCTTTTCTGCATTATCTCACTTTCCTTGGCAGTAATACTATTGCTGAGTGAACCAGAGTAAGTAAATGATATCTTTTCATACCACTTCTCCTGACCTGACACCTTCTTTTTCTTGAAAGGATAAATCCTGCTAAGTGAAATGTTTAACGAAGGCAAACTCACTGATAAAGTAGAGTCGCGCATATTCTGGGAAAGGTTCATTGAACTTGAAAGAGATAGTCCGATGGAAGGAAAGGATCTTGAATAACTGACACTTGAAGTACGTGTACTCTGTGAAGTAAGTGACGGATTATAAAGGCTTGAAAGGTTCGATCTTTCATAACTGGTTGTAGCATAGTTCACACTCGCGGAAAAATTACTGTTCGGACTCGCCTTTGCATCCTGGCTATGTGTCCATCTGAACTTGAAATCCTTTGTGACTGAATAATCCGGCAAACCTTTGTCTCCCAACTTTGTTGTCAACGTGCTCACATAGACATTTCCGGAAAATTTATATCTCACTTTATACCTGCTTTCTACTGATGCACCCCATGATCCCTTTGTGAATATTTCTCCAAGCACTTTCAAGTCATAATAGTCTGAAAGGGCAAAATAATAACCTCCATCCTTCAGATAGAAACCTCTTTCCATTTCGTCACCATACGTAGGGACGATGATTCCGGAAGCATATTCTCCCTCTGTAAACGGGAAAAAACCAAACGGAAGAAATAGAGGTAGCGGAACACCCATCACCTCAAGATAAGCCGGACCAAACACGACGTCCCTCCCTGGACGCACCTTGGCACGGGTTATTCTCAGATTAAAGTGAGGGTCATCATGCTGATCACAGGTTGTATATACCCCATCGCTTATGTAATACTCTCCCAGAGGACCTTTTTTAGCCTCATTGCTTGTCATATAACCTTCTCCCTGTTGAGTTATTATCTCATTGATATAACCCTTCTCTGTCTTGAAATTATAGCTGATATGTGATGATTCATAAGGAGTTGACCCATCCTTGAACACAGGTGTGCCAAGCCACGTCCCTGTACTGTCTTTAATTCCATCTGCATAAACCAAGCTACTGTCAACCTGCATTTTAATTATAGCAGCAGTAAGTTCAACCTGCTGATAATTGACTTTACTGTCACCGAAAAGGGATGCATAACCTCCTCTTGTCCAGATCATAGAGTCATTGGATTCATAGGCGACCGGATCATCAAGAGCATCCTTTTTCTTTGTTTTGAGCTGGATTGTATCGGATCCGGCTATAATTATAGAATCTGGAACAGTTTTCTCAGAATTCGGAAGAGAGTCGTTGTTGAAAGGATATTGGCTAAGAGTGTCGGCAAGTGAACCCATAGATTCCTGAATGATGGAATCAGGCAGTGCAATGGAAGAACTGGCCAAAATACATATTGGAACTGAAAACAGTACCACAAATAAAACCGGAGCTACCCTTTTGACTCTATCAAACACGCCTTAAACTTAAATTGTTTATCCTGCAAAAATAGTGTTATATAGTCAAAATACCGTATTCAGTATAGATTTTTTATGATTCTGTCCAAGTACGTCAATAGGGAAAGAGGTCTCTTATCTTCTGTCATAACAGTCTTAAAGTGATTAAAGAAACTGATTACACCAGGACCTGAAACAAAGAAGAGTATCCTCTCCGAACTTGGACAAGCTTGCAGCAGCCTCATCCACAGTCTTTTCACATTCAGGTCGTGTCTTGGAGAAAAACTTGTCAGCAAAACATATGACCTTTTCCTCAATAGAAACGGGAATCATGTCCCGATGCGGAACAGGGAGGTTCCTCTCCAGAATCTGTTTCAAAGAAAGCCCTATCCCGGTATGTCTCTCGGCCACTAAGGCGTGACGCGGTAAACCTTCCCTGACAAGCAGTTCCGATCCAAGATATCCGTGGCATATATATGGATATGAACCTATGCAATGGATTGGAGAGGCATCAGTCATAAAAATACCTATATCATGCAACATGGAAGCCTCCTTGACGAATTTACAATCCAATCCAAGCTCAGGATGAACATAAGCTACCCTTAGAGCCTTTTCAGCCACGAGGCTGCTGTGCAGCAGAAGAAGATTCCTGAGCGGCTGATTATCAGAGTAATATTTGTCTATCACCCTCATCCATATACTGTCCGTATTTTCTGTCATCGAACAGGTGCTATCACAAAACTATAGGAATAATCTCCGTAATGCAATTTGTAAGGTTCCAGCGGAGTGGCACCCCAGCTGTTAACACAAGCAAGACCATATTGAGCCTTGTCAATATGCACCACAGTAAATGGACGTGGAGAAAGATCTCCCGCATGAACATTATGCTTCTGAGGACCCTCATCCAAATCAGACGTCGTGTAGTTGAGCGAAGACATGCTGAGTGGAGCGTCACTATAGAACTCCAGGCCCTTTCCGTCAGCATTCAGAACACGCCACCAACGGACATCAGTCTTGTTGCCATTTTCCTGAGGACGTATGTAGGGGAAATATTGGTCAGCAACTGTACTTTTATATATCCCCAGGAACTGCGAACTGTTACGGTCAGAATAATTTTCAACAGGGCCACGTCCATAAAACTCCACACGGTCATATTCCTTAACCATATTCAAGGTCATACCGAACTTGAAGAGATCAGGCATACTATTTCCCTGACTACGTTGTCCACCACGTTGGCCTTGTCTCTGTTGGGAAGTTTGAGTATTGGCCTGAGCTGCCTCTTCGGGTCGTGTAATCAGTTTTTGGGTAACGTGAAGCTCACCTGTACGGGTCAGAATATACTCAAGTTCAAGAGTTGCATAGAGCTGTTCAATTTCATATTTCACATTAACTTTACCCAACCCGTCCTCAACTTTACATTCAAAAGCAGTACGCCTCAATGAAGGATTCTGCCAAGCCTGCATGCGACGATGCAGATTTGCGCCATAGTCATTGTCAGTCGGTGCACGCCAGAAATCACTCTTAAGCTGGCTGCCGTCCTGGGTCACCTGCTTGCCGTCAACATCAATATAATCAATCCAACCGCTGTTCTTGTTGAATGTGACCTTTACCCCTGCCGCCTCCAGAATGACGTAAGCCACGGCTTCATCCTTCTTCACGTCCTCACCCGCAGTCATCACATCGGCCACAGTCTCTGCTGCAACAGCTGGGAACGAATAATCCGTGACCTGAATCTGGTTATGCGCCACAATGAAATCCTTCTCAAGAAGGGAGGTCGCCTCCTTCAGCCTGAATTCCACATTGACCAGGATCTCGGCACCTGTAGAAGGAGCATTCCTGATTGCCTTGGCGATTCCGGGCACGGTCACCTTGACACGCTGCTGTGCAGGCACTTTGGGAAGCTTGAACTCGGCCCGGGATTCAGGAACCTCATCACCGTTTACCAGGACTGAGTATTCCATTTTGTAGGCCGAAAGGTCTGTGTAAAAGTTCTCGTTGTAGATCTCGATTTGTCCTTTCCTTATGTCCACTGGAGTAACCCAGATGTTCTGATAAAAATACTGCACCTCGTATGCGTGCGGGTTCCACCTCCGATCCGGAGCAATCAGTCCGTTACAGTTGAAGTTCTGGTCAGATGTCGGATAACGGCCTTCGTCACCACCATACTGGAAAATCACCTTTCCATCGGCATTTTTTCCATATACGGCCTGATCCACGAAATCCCAGATGAAACCGCCCTGAACAGAACGGTTGGCACGGATCACATCCCAATATTCCTTAAATCCTCCCTCACTGTTGCCCATGGCATGGGCATATTCGCACTCAATCATCGGACGCGGGTCATTGCCACGTTCATGACGCTCCATTGCACCGTAATCTGCGTACATGGGACAATGGATATCACAATGGTCTGGCGAACCTGTAGCACCTTCATACTGTACCGGGCGGGTCTTGTCATACTCTTTTATCCACTTGTAGCAAGTCACAAAATTCTGTCCGTCGCCATCCTCGTTACCCATAGACCATACTATGATTGACGGGTGATTCTTGTAGGTTATCACATTGGATTTGTTACGTTCCAAATGAGCCAGCTCATAATCAGCATTTCTCGCCAAAGGACTGGATCCGTACATCATCCCATGTCCTTCTACATTAGCTTCCGCCACAAGATAAATACCATATTTATCACACAAGTCATACCAGCGTGGGTCATTTGGATAGTGGCTAGTGCGCACTGCATTGACATTCATCTCCTTCATTATCTGAATATCCTGAATCATTCGTTCCAACGGAACTACATAACCACCCTCCGGATCCATCTCATGACGGTTTACGCCCTTTATGAGTATAGGTTGTCCGTTCACCAGCAACTGACGGTCACGAATCTCAACCTTACGGAACCCGACCTTCTGTGGAATTACTTCAATAACGGAACCAGAAGCGTCAGAAAGAGTCAAATACATTGTATACAGATACGGAACCTCGGCTGACCATTTCATGGGATTCTTGACAGGAATCTCAGCGGTAGCCTTTCCACCACTGACCTTTAAGTCATTTGAGAATATCTCCTTACCCTCTGCATCTGATAAGCAAAGGGAAAGAGTGCATCCTTCGGAAGCAATCAGGGAAGCCTCAAACTTGATGACGGCATTCTTGTAACTTGCATCCAAATCAGTAACGACGCGATAATCATCCACCCTTGATTCCGGTCTGGAATAAAGATATACCTCTCTGGCAATCCCGGTAAAACGCCAGAAATCCTGGTCTTCAATATAACTCCCGTCACACCAGCGCATTATCTGCATTGCAAAAAGATTCCTTTTTCCAAATTCGATATAGTCTGTGATGTCGAACTCAGCCTCCATCTTACTGTCCTCACTATAACCTACATATTTCCCGTTTACCCAAACCTTCAGATTCGAAGTGGCGGAACCCACGTGCATGAATACCCTCTGTCCTTTCCATAAATCCGGGATGTTAAACTCCTGACGGTATGAACCCACATAGTTATTACGCTCACCTATATAAGGAGGATTGACAGGATGCTCATTGTTCCAAGGATAAGTAACATTGGTATAGATACGGTCCCCATAGCCATTCATTTCAAAAAGTCCAGGAACAGGAAAACGTGTCCAACCGCTATCATCGTACCCTACACTCCAGAAATTGTCAGGTTTGTCATAAACATTTTTTACAAAATTAAAACGCCAATCACGTTCTAACGAGATAAATCGCGATGAATGGCTCTTCTCACCTTCTACGGCAAGATTCATAGATTCAAAAGCAAAATAATCCGCGACGTCAGGTTTCTCATTTTCACTGTTGACTTTCGGGTCAAGCCACACTTCCGAAGCCTTAGAAGACATCACAAATATCAGAATTACAGCAAGTAAGGAAATCCTTTTCATTTTATTGACATTTTTATTTAATTTAAACTTTCTGCCATTTTTTTGCGAATGTAACTGTTTTTTGTCTTAACTGCCACTTTTGAGACTTAAAATTCATATCTTTACAAAAAATTAGGCGTTCGCGTGACACATTGATATGAAGACTTCCGGTTCCATCAAAAATAGCGATGAGGCATCCACAAGATTGAGAATTATCTCCGACATTTTGCTTCCCGTCATCTTTCTGCTCTTTATGGTTTTGGAGTTCAGATTTGTCTTGCTCAGGATTGAAAGCAACTCACTTTTCGTATATGACAAATATTATCTGATCAATTCCTTCATTATCCCTGGCGGATTTATTGGCTGGACAGGGCAGTTCCTTACACAATTCCTGCACTATCCATGGATAGGAGCGCTAATTTGGATAGTTATGGCTGCACTGACAGTCAAGCTTGCAAGGATGGCATATCCCGGTATTTGCGGAACCTTCTGGACAGTTTCCTACATTCCGGTCATAATCCAGTCCATTTACTGTCTCGGGGCCGGATATGGATTGTTTATCATGAAGTCACCCGGATGGTTCTTCATTCCTTCCATTGGCACCATACTCGTCCTGTCAACTGTCGTTTTATGCCGATGGACACAGTTATCATTATTCAGATGGATAATTATCATCGTTTCATCATCAGCCGGTTATTTTCTTGCTGGTATTTGGGGACCTTTTTCAGCCATCATGGCAGCATTCTCCATATTTCTTGAAACAAAAAAGGATTTTAGTTTACTCATCATTGCTTTCATTTGTTCAATCGGCCTACCTATCCTGCTCCACATATTCTATACGTCTTTCAGGACTGACGAGATTTTTACTGTAGGCCTTCCCCTTATCAATTATAAGAGCCAATGGCCAGTACGCCTTCCGTGTCTGCTGCTGATGCTATTCATGATTGCAGCCCCATTACTCAAGTTTCATGACAACCATCCCGAAACAAGCAAGACGAACATAATCCAGATATCCGTTATTATCATTCTGGCGGCAATTCTTTTCATATTCAGTTTCCGCGACAGGAACTTCATTACAGAAAACGCCATGTCTGCAGCAATAGACGTTCAGGATTGGAAAAAAGTGACAGGTATTCTGGAAAGATTAGAAAAGAAAAATGCCAAAAATGATGAAAAAATATACATACAACGCACTAAGAAAATAAGTAAAGCTGCAGGAACTAAAGAGATCGAATCCATCGTTGACCTCTACTCTGAACGGTTCTATGAACCCACCAGAATAATGGTTCTTTACAAAGACCTGTCATTGTTCAGTCTCGGCACTGAAGCAGAAAATATGTTCTCTTATCGTGACGGAGCCCGCAAGCAAGACAGGCGGTATGATATCCCAATGGCATTGCAGGCTGGCAAACAGCTCTATTTTTATTGGGGACTGCCCAATTATTGTCACCGGTGGTGCATAGAAGAGAGTGTCGAATACGGATGGAGCTACAACACCCTAAAGTACGCCGCCATGTCAGCTATCTCTATGGAAGAGTGGGATTTGGCACGAAAATATCTCAACATTCTTGGCAAAACCCTCTGCCATAGAAAGTGGGCGGATACCCAGCTCGCTCTCTTATCTGACAGGAATAAAATGCAGGCAGCTAATCCTTACAAAACAGTCTTGCCTCTGATGTGTTATGACGACCGTCTTTCCAATGATCAGGCAATAATTGAACCTTTCATAATGAATCATTTCACATCGCACCGTTCCGGATTTGCCACACCACAATTTGACAGGGCAGCCATGCTTTGGACGCTACGGACACAGGATATAAAGCTTTTCTGGGTTACATTCCTTAATTATCTGAACACTAATGCTCCAACTGTCATTCCACGTCATTATCAGGAGGCTGCTATCCTCTACAGCCATTTGGAACAGGATCAAGGAATTCTGTCACTTCCTTTTGACCGACAGATTAAGGAGGGTTATGACAACTTTGTCAATTACGTAAACTCACACCAAGTACGTTACATCAAAGAGTCGGCCTACCCGTTCTACAAGCGGTTCGGTAAGACATTTTGGTTTTATTACTATTTTATTCGCGGACAGGAAACATTCTGAAAGATGAAACTGGCACTTAAAATTACCACAGTTGCTATGCTGCTAATCTCCTGTGGAAGCAGCATACCAGAGAGTTCCAATGCAACACAAGAACTCCCATCCATATTTCCCGATTACTCTGACATAACCATTCCCGCCAACATAGCACCCATGAACTTCAGGATTCTGGAACAGGGTGAAAAGTTCCTTACCGTTTTCACATCCGGTAATACAAGAATTACCGTAAAAGGGAACATGGCTGTAATTAAGAGGAAAGATTGGAAAAAACTGAAAAGCAGTTCTGCTAATATTGAAGTGAAGGTTTATGTATTAAATAATGGTGTATGGACATCCTTCAAACCATTTGGCATGGCCATGTCTGATGAGATTGACCCATACATTTCATACAGACTGATTCCCCCTTCAGTTGTCACCTATGAAAGAATATCTATTAACCAGAGAGATCTCACATCATTCCACGAGAAGGTCATATACGCCAACTCCATGGTACAGAACGGAGATAACGGCCAATGCATTAACTGCCATCATTACCGCAACTGGCAAACAGACAACATGCAGTTTCATGCCCGCCAATATCTTGGTGGTACCATTATGGCTGTGGAAGGCAAACTTCGCAAAGTCAACCTTAAAACCGATTCCACCATATCGGCTGGAGTATATCCTGCCTGGCATCCCACTCATGACTATATTGCATACTCCACAAACAAAACTCATCAGTCCATACACACTGCGGACCACAACCGCATTGAAGTAGCCGATGAGGAGAGCGATCTCATACTATATGATATCAACTCGAATTCCGTAAGCATTATTGAAAACGATTCCAACAGATTCGAATGCTTTCCTTCATGGTCTCCGGATGGAAGAACTCTTTATTACGTTGCTGCAGATTACAAGGCTCCATTCGGGCCTGAACGGGAAGACAAGGTTTTTATTGACAGCCATACAATTAAATACAACCTTTACAGGAAATCCTTCAACCCTGATACAAGGACCTGGGGCCCTAATGAACTTGTAATTGATGCAGCATCCATGAACCATAGCATTACCCTGCCTCGCATCTCTCCCGATGGACGCAAATTACTATTCTCGATGGGCGAATACGGCGTTTTCCATATCTGGCACAAAGATGCTGACCTCTATATCATGGATATCGCTGATGGCACTATACGTCCTCTCACAGAGATTAACAGCGATAATGTTGAAAGCTACCATTCATGGTCAAGCAACGGGAAATGGATTATCTTCTCTTCACGTCGTGAGGACGGAGCCTATACCAGATTATACCTGTCCCATATGAATACTGATGGGTCTTTCAGCAAACCATTCACAATTCCCCAGCGCAATCCGGACTTCAATAAGACCTTCCTATTCTCTTTCAATATACCCGAGTTCATGAAAGAGCGGGTTCGCATCTCAGCCAGACAATTTGCATCTTTCATTAAAAGAGAAGCACAGCCTGTAAATTATCAATCCAAAAAAGGAGAATAGAACTATGCATAAAATAACCGGACCATTTATCTTATTATTTATCCTTTTATGTTGTCACCTTCCCTCATCAGCCGTTGACAAGGATGGCAATTTTGTCATAGTAATTGATCCAGGACATGGAGGAAAGGACCCGGGAGCCATTAACGGCAAAAATACCGAAAAATCAATCAACTTGAACGTAGCTCTTAAAACAGGTCAACTCATAGAGAAGAATTGCAAAAAAGTCAAGGTAATCTATACGAGAAAGACTGATGTTTTCATAGAACTGAACAGGCGCGGTGAGATTGCAAACAAATCAGGGGCCGACCTGTTTATATCCATTCACACCAATTCAGCCAAAAGCAGCAGCGCCCGAGGAGCAGAGACATATCTATTGGGGGTCGAAGAAAACAGGACCAGTGCAAATCTGAGTGTTGCCGTAGAGGAAAACAAAGCCATCCTCTACGAGAGTGACTACCAGACCAGATATGAGGGATATGACCCCAAAAGCCCCGAAAGCCAAATAATATTTGAATTCATGCAAAACGAGTACCAGAAGGAAAGTCTCAAATTTGCAAGAATGGTACAAAAACAGATGGTTAGTCATGCACGTCGTTCTGATCGCGGAGTACATCAGGCGGGATTTCTTGTCTTGTGGAAAACAGCTATGCCCAGTGTTCTCATTGAGTTAGGTTTTATTTCCAACTCTGAAGACTGTCGGTATATGACATCTCAAAAAGGTGTTGAAGAACTGGCAAATAGCATATATAAAGCTTTTGACAGTTATCTTAATGATTATCGTAAGCAGACTGCCAAATCCATAAACCTTCAAGCTAATTCTGTCACATCCGATTCTTCACACAACAATACAGGAGAGGCTTCAACTGAAATAGCACAATCACCTGTCTTCAGTGTCCAGTTTCTCCTAAGTAAGGATAAACTGAAAAGCGGTGATAGCAGAATCATGAATCTGACGGATGTTGACTATTACATAGAAAACGGACAATACAAATATATATGTGGCAAAACAACGGATTACGATGAAATAATCAAAATACAAGCCGAAGTCCGAAAACGATACAAAGATGCATTTGTGATAGCATTTCTGAACGGTATAAGGATTAATGTAAATGAAGCATTAGAAATCACAAAAAAAAGGAATCGCTGAATAGGTCATAAAAGCTGAATAAATATTCCTGTGGCATCAATTCAATAAAATAGATTTAATCTAAATAGCAATCATCCGGCCTTTTTTTTTGAATTAAATATAACCCCCATTTAAAGCACATCTGAAAGGGGTAGCATTCTCTTCTCTTTAAGATTCATTAAGAAGTTATCAACAATTTACTTTACTTATTATCATATACTTATAAAATGTCAATAGGCATTTTTCAACTTAAATTCAGTCGATTCGCAAGACATTGAATACCAGCACTTTTGGAAAAAGACATTTTTAATGTTTTTTCTTCCATTTGTGTGATTCAAATAAGATTCTCAACTTTGCAAAGCGGTTGAAAAGCAAATGTAGCCGTTAAGATAAAAATCATTATGTCGGGAACTGAACTGATTACTAAATGGAATAATTGCCTGGATTTCATTCGGGACAACGTTACTGATGCTGTATTCAATGCATGGTTCACCGTCATTAAGCCTATCTCTCTTGAAGCTGGAGAGCTCACGATACAGGTACCGAGTGCTTTCGTCTATGAATACCTTGAACAGAATTGTCTTGACGTTTTCAAGGCCGCCCTTACGAAAGTATTTGGAAGGGGCACCAGATTAATGTACAGTATCCTTACTGACAAAGATAACGACCTGACTCAGGACATCAGTTCGACCAATACCCCTACATCCGGTATTAAAAGGACCGGGAACAGCAATAACAAATCACCGTTGGCAACAGATATATCCCTTGTTCAGGACCTTAATCCACAACTCAATCCTAATTATCTGTTTGAGAACTTCGTTGAAGGGACGAGCAATAAACTTGCCAGAACTGCAGGAGAGACGATAGCTTTAAATCCAGCAAACTCTGCATTTAACCCACTCTTTATTTACGGTTCATCGGGTGTAGGAAAGACTCACCTTGTCAATGCAATCGGAATGAAGATACGCGAACTGTATCCTGAGAAAAGAATTCTCTATATATCTGCACATTTGTTTCACGTCCAATACGTTGATGCTGTCAGAAACAACAACGTTAATGACTTTATTCATTTTTATCAGACCATTGATGTACTGATAATAGATGATATGCAGGAACTGGCTGGCTATGTCAAAACACAAAATACATTCTTTCACATATTTAACCATCTTCATCTTAACCACAAGCAGCTAATCATGACCAGTGACCGTCCTCCAAAGGATCTTAAAGATCTGGAGGAGAGGCTCATTACCAGATTCAAGTGGGGGCTTGTGGCAGAACTTGAAAATCCGGATCTCGAATTACGTAAAGAAATTCTCCGCAACAAGACGCGTCATGATGGGCTCAAGTTTCCTGAACAGGTGATAGATTACATTGCTCAAACTGTCACAGACAATGTACGTGATCTTGAGGGAATTATAGTTTCCATGATGGCCCATGCCACAATTTACCGAAAGGAGTTAGATCTGGATCTTGCTCAAAAGGTATTAGAAAAGAGCCAACATCACGAAAAGAAGCCTATCACTATTGAAGGAATAATAAATAAGGTTTGTGATTACTACAACATATCCGCTGATTCAATACAGACCAAATCCCGAAAACATGAAGTGGTGCAAGTGAGGCAGATAAGCATGTATCTTGCCAAGAAATATCTTGATTACTCCACTACAAAAATAGGCTCTTTTATAGGAAAACGTGACCATGCCACAGTGCTTCATGCATGTAATATGGTTAGAGACCAAATACAAGTAGACAGGAATTTCAAGAGTGACTTGGAGAATATAGAAAGCAGTCTGCAATGCTAAGCATTACAGACTGCTTTTCTTCTTCATAGAATTGATTAGAAATATTTATATCACCGTCGTAAGGATAATAAAAAAGAGGATTCTTCACATACAACTCCTACCGGTGGGTTTTCCTTTACTACTCTTATATTCATAGACTCGATTCTATCGCCAAAACATCCTATCAAATCGGTTGCAATGCGACCCGCCACATGTTCGATAAGCTTGGAAGGAATATCCATCTGCCGCTTTACAATAGATGCAACACGTGAATAGTTGACAGTGTCGTTCAGACTATCTGAATTCAAAGCAATCCTGACATCAGCACATATATCAACATCAACCCTATACCAGGCACCTGCCACAGCCTCCTGCACCTCTGCGCCGTGATAAGAGAAAAAGCGCAAGCCATTGAGCGAAATAGTCTGTCTTTCAATATTCATAGTGCATCCTTTCAGCCACAGCGGGAAGAACCGCAATTTTTACAAATAAGACATCCCTCCTGATAAACAAGAGATTCCGATCCGCAATTAGGGCACTTTTCACCTTTGACAGCTGTTCCATCCTGGACATATTTCTTCAAGGCGCGCTCCACACCGTTTTTCCAGTTATTGATGTTTTCAGAGCCTAAATCAAGCGAGCCAATAAGTTTCATGCACAGGTCAATTGGCATCTGATAACGGAGTACACCCGATATTAACTTTGCATAATTCCAGTATTCCTTGTCAAACTTTTCTGAAAGCCCCTCAATAGTAACTTTATAACCACGTTTGTTAGTAAACTGGAAGTCATAACGTTTGTTTCCGTTGTCATCAATATTCTTTATTATCCAACCCTTCTCAACAGTCTTTGGCAATACTATTCCCTCTTCATCATCCTGAAGACCGGTAAATATCTCATAAGGCCGACCTTCGAGCAACCCTACAAATGCCACCCATTTCTCTTTATTATTCTGGAATCTCACCACATCGGCTTCCAGCACCTTAGGGCGAGTTTCAACAACTTGACGGGGTTCACAGTCACATGGAGCGAAGACAGCGTCTTTAGCGACCTCCTTTTTTTCTTTCTTGTCGTTTTTTGAATCGATGAGAATGCCGTCACGAGAACCGTCGCGATATACAGTACACCCCTTACAGCCGCTCTTCCATGCTTCCACATACAAGTCATTCACCAACTCCTCTGACACATCTGAAGGCAAATTTATGGTAACACTTATGGAGTGATCCACCCACTTCTGCATACGCCCTTGCATCTTAACCTTGTTCACCCAGTCCACATCCTGCGCAGTTGCCTTGTGATAAGGTGAACGTGCCACCAACTCATCTACTTCCTCCGGAGTAAATTTTTGTGCAGGATTAATACCGTTAATTTTCATCCACTCGACAAACTTGTGGTGAAATACGATGAACTCTTCAAAAGCATCACCGTTTTCGTCAACAAAAGTGACATTAGCATTTTCGTCATCACGATTCACCTTGCGACGGCGTTTATATACCGGCATAAACACCGGCTCCAAACCTGATGTTGTCTGAGTCATGAGACTTACAGTGCCAGTAGGAGCGATTGTAAGACATGCAATGTTTCTGCGACCATAAATCTTCATATCCTCATATAACTGTGGATCCGCCTCCTTGATTCGCAGAATGAATGGATTATTCTGTTCACGTTTCCAATCAAAAACCTTAAAAGCGCCCCGTTCCCTTGCCATATCAACTGATGAACGATAGGCAGCAAGAGCCAGTGTACGTTGAACCTTCTCTGCAAAATCTGTAGCCTCATCCGTCCCATAGCAAAGTCCCATGGCGGCCAACATATCACCTTCTGCAGTAATTCCTACACCTGTACGACGACCCAAGGTACTCTTATACATTATCTTCTCCCAAAGACGTTTCTCAGTATGTTTTGTTTCATCATCCTCGGGGTCGCTGGCAATCTTGGCCTGAATCATGTCAATCTTCTCAATCTCCAGATCTATGATGTCATCCATGATCCGCTGGGCTATTGCAACATGTTTCTTGAACATGTCAAAATCAAACCTGGCTTTAGAGGTAAACGGATTTATCACATAGGAATAGAGGTTGACGGCCAACAAACGACAACTGTCATATGGACAGAGAGGAATCTCACCACAGGGATTGGTACTTACAGTTTGAAATCCAAGGTCAGCATAGCAATCGGGAACAGATTCACGCAATATGGTGTCCCAGAACAACACACCAGGCTCGGCCGATTTCCATGCATTGTGGACAATCTTCTTCCAAAGTTGACTGGCATCAATCTCTTTAGAATACAGAGGTTTGGGGGAATCAATCGGATAAGCCTGCATATATTTACCTCCAGAAATGGCTGCATTCATGAAATCATCGTCAATTTTCACTGACACATTGGCACCGGTAACCTTACCACTTGTCATTTTCGCATCTATAAACGATTCGGAATCCGGGTGCTTGATTGATACACTCAGCATAAGTGCGCCTCGCCGTCCGTCCTGTGCCACCTCACGTGTTGAATTTGAGAAACGCTCCATGAACGGGACAAGTCCCGTTGAAGTCAGGGCCGAGTTCTTGACCGGAGAGCCTTTAGGACGAATGTGGGATAAGTCATGACCGACACCCCCGCGACGTTTCATGAGTTGTACCTGCTCCTCATCTATCTTCATGATAGCGCCGTATGAATCTGCCGCACCCTCGTTACCTATCACAAAACAGTTTGAAAGAGATGCGATCTGGTAATTATTACCTATTCCCGTCATTGGACTTCCCTGAGGCACGATATATCTAAACCCTTTCAACAGCTCATGCACTTCTTCTGCAGACAGAGGATTTGAATATTTCTTCTCTACCCTTGCAATCTCCTTGGCTATCCGCCAATGCATATCATCCGGAGTTTTCTCGTAAATATTACCGTAAGAATCTTTTACGGCATACTTGTTAACCCACACTTTGGCAGCCAGCTCATCTCCTCCAAAGTATTCTACTGAAGCTTTGAAAGCTTCATCAAAAGTATAAGTCTGTTTCCCGTCAGTCATTATAGTAAAGTAATTAGAAAATACATAGAAAAACTCATCCAGCCAATTAAATCAGAATGCATTACAAAAATATAAAAAAGCGAACTATTACCCTGCATTTTCAAAAAATATTTTTAAACAATTTCGAAGTTCTCCATTTATAATAATTATCATTCTGAATATAAGATAATTATAAAATTAGTCTCCATCAAAAGTTTACCATTTCCGGAAAGAACACATCTGATAATTCTATCAGAAATAACAATAACAGTATCTGTTGAGCATGTTTTTATGTGCTATGGAAGAAACAAAAAACAAGACTCCAACCCGTTAAAACAAGAAGGAGTCTCAAAAAAAGTTTGTCTTCGACATACGAAAGACAACAAATTCGTCACATTATCACAGTTACATGAACAACTAAACCTGGTTTTTGGATTGGAATAACATTCCCTTCTACCGGCAAACCTTCAACAATAAGTGTGGAAACACCTTTCTGCCGACCTTCAGGATTCTGCACATTTATTATGTATGTGGTCCCGCGGAACTTTCTTGTTACAGTATAACCCTTAATGTCGGAGCTGACACATGGATCAATTGACAGACCGTAATATGTCGGCTTAATACCAAGTATATACTGTGAAACAGTAAACCAATTCCACGCAGCTGTCCCGGTCAGCCATGAGTTCTTCCCCTCACCCGGACGAAAGGCATCCTTTCCGGCCACCATCTGGGAATAGACATATGGCTCCACCTTGTGGAGCGTCTGATCCTTGATATAAGCCGGACATATCTTACGCCAATAATCAACAGCCGCATTTCCGTTTCCACGGATTGTCTCACCTATTATTATCCATGGGTTATTATGACAGAATATACCGGCATTCTCCTTATAACCTGCCGGATAGCTGGATATTTCACCATACTCTATATAATAGCGTGTGAAAGCAGGATTATTCAGTACTATTCCATGTTCGGAGTCAAGAAGGTCCCTTACAGAATCCAAGGCTTTGTCACAAAGCCCTTTATCAAGGCCGATACCTGCCATAGTACACCAGCCGTTTGATTCTATGAATATTTTGCCCTCTTCATTATCACGGGAACCCACCTTGCGTCCATAATAGTCGTATGCTCTCAGGAACCAATCGCCGTCCCAACCATATTTTTCCACGGCCTTCACCATATCATCAATATGTTTTTGGGCACGGTCAGCCTCATCATTCCTGCCTGTAAAACGGCAGAGTTCCACATAATCCCGACCACTGAATACAAAAAGACCTGCTATCATCAGGCTTTCAGCTTTACTGCCCTCCGTCTTATTCTCTGTAGTCTGAAAACTCTCATCCGGGTCATTCGAGAAACAGTTCAGGTTCAAGCAATCATTCCAGTCAGCACGGCCGATTAGCGGAAGCCCATGAGGACCCAGATTATTTACCACATGATCAAACGATATGGTAAGATGCTCAAACAGGCTCTTTTCACTGCCAGGGACATTGTCAAATGGAACCGGCTCATCCAGGATACTGAAATCACCCGTCTCACGCAAATATCCTACAACACCGAAAATAAGCCACATGGGATCATCATTGAATCCTCCTCCTATACCGTTATTACCGCGTTTGGTTAGAGGTTGGTACTGATGATAGCACCCTCCATCAGGGAACTGAGTGGATGCAATGTCTATTATCCTCTCTCTCGCTCTCTCGGGAATCTGATGGACAAAACCTATAAGGTCCTGATTAGAATCACGGAAACCCATACCGCGACCGATCCCACTCTCAAAAAAGGAGGCACTGCGTGAAAAACAAAACGTAATCATGCACTGGTATTGGTTCCATATATTTACAGTCCTGTCCAACCGCTCATCACTGCTTTTAACAGAAAAAACGCCTAACAAATCATTCCAATACCCGACTATACGGTTAAACTCGGCATCAACCTTCTCAACACTGTCAAGACAGGAAAGAGTATCGCGGGCCGGATTCTTGTTAATTACCCCTTTACTCTCCCATTTGTTGTCATCGGAGTTCTCCGCATACCCGAGAACAAATATAAGATCCTTGTTCTCCCCCGGTTTCAACTCCACTTCAATATAATGTGATGCAATTGGCGACCATCCATGTGCGACACTGTTATGAGGACGTCCCTCCATTACAACATCAGGAGCATCAAAACCATTATATAAGCCGAGGAATGATTCCCTGTCGGTATCAAAGCCCTGCACTGGAACATTCACCGAATAGTACGCATAATGGTTACGACGCTCCTTATACTCAGTCTTATGGTATATGACAGACCCGTCTATCTCCACTTCACCTGTAGAGAAATTACGCTGGAAGTTCTCCATATCGGTCGATGCATTCCAAAGGCACCACTCCTGGAAAGAAAAAATCTTAAGGTGTTTGATAACGCCACTTTCATTGGATAGGGTCAGCTTATGGACCTCTGCCCATTTCTTAAGTGGGACAAACATCAGGAGCTTTGCTGTCACTCCGCACTTACGGCCCTCTATTTTAGTATAATTCATGCCGTGACGGCACTCGTAGAAGTCAAGAGGCGTCTTACAAGGTTTCCATCCGGGATTCCAAACAGTATCACCGTCCTTTATATACAAATACCGGCCTCCGGCATCCATGGGGACCCCATTATAACGGTATCTGGTAATTCTACGGAATTTAGCATCCTTACAGAAACTGTATCCTCCGGCTGTATTAGATACCAGACCAAAGAAATCCTCTGTGCCAAGGTAGTTAATCCATGGCCATGGAGTGCAAGGATCTGTTATGACGTACTCCCTGGACCTGTCATCGTAATGTCCGTATTCCTTTGCCATGTCACCTATTTTTTAAGAGGGAACTTATATGCCAGAAATCCCATTACCAAAGCTATTGCGGCCGGGATGAGTGAGAACAGTGACCAAACCATAGTCCTCACAGAATCTGTTACCGACGTCGGATCTATCACGGAATTACCAAATTCATCAGGAATCATACGCGCTCCTGCCAGTCCAAGAAGCAATGCTATAAGTGAGCCGGAAATGGCTCCGCCAAGTTTCTGCGCCATAGTACCGGATGAGAATATAAGTCCTGTCGATGAGGTTCCGAACTTATCAGTAGCGAAATCAGCCACGTCGGCATACATAGACCACAGCAATGGTGAATAGAGACCTACACCCACAGAAGTCAGAATCACAGTAATCACCATCAACCAGATAAACTTGGGATCCATCGGAATGAAAAAGAAAAGCACGGAGAATACCAGGCAAATTACTGAAGCCCAAACAAAAGCTTTACGTTTAGAGCCTATCCATGCAGCGAATTTTGGCGATACACCTCCAAAAATCATACATGTCACCTCACCGAAAGCCATAAGTACTGTATAGTTGATTATCAGACCTCCGACAGTAACGTCCCCACCTAAGCAGTATGATATCATATAACCAGCCACGGCATAGCGGAATCCGTTGAAGAAGTTGGTGCAAAGTCCTATCAATGTAAGAAATATCCAAGGCTTATTACGGAAAAGATCTGCAAACTGGCGGAAGGAATATTTCTCAGCGCGAACAGGTTTCAGTCTCTCTCTTGTGAGAAGTCCGCAGAGAAGTGTCATGACAGCAGCCAACACACCGAAAATTACACCTAGAACCGCATACTGATGTGCGTCTGTTCCGCCCACCATTTTCTGCAGGTATGGAAAAGACAGCAGTGTAATGAATCCCATCGCGTAGGCACCTACCATACGATATGAAGAAAACTGATTTTTCTCATTGTCATCATCGGTCATCACTCCCAGCAATGAACCGTAAGGCACATTAACCATGGTATAGACTGCCATCATAAGCAAATAGAGAACATATGCATATATTCTTTTACCGACAGGCCCAAGGTCAGGGGTGAACAGCAAAAGGGCAAATACTAACCCAAAAGGAACTGCACCGAATATCAGCCATGGTCGATATGTTCCCCAACGGGATTGCGTACGGTCTGCCAGGCTACCCATCAACGGATCGGTAACCACATCAAAGAGCCTGGCCACAAGCATCAATGCTGCGGCATCAGCAAACGTCAGTCCGAACACATTAGTAAAGAAAATAGGAAAAGCAATTGACATGATTTTCCATGTGATTCCCCCGGCAGCAGCATCACCGAGAGCATAGGCAATCTTTTCCTTGATTGAAATCTTAGATGAACTCATTGTGTTTATTTTATAATGATTCTAAAAATTAATATCAAATTGAATGCATAGGCTTGCGAAACTCAATTTCTATTGTATTCATAACGTCAGCTTTTCAATAATTCATCAATGGCAGACAATTCCTCCATACTGAATGAAGTATTCCCGACAGCTTTTATATTGGCCATGAGCTGTTCAAGAGAGCTGACTCCTACTAGCACAGATGTCACCAATCCGTCTTTAAGGAGCCATGAAAGAGCCATGGCAGAAAGCGTCTGACCTCGCTCAGCTGCAATTTGATTAAGTTTTTTAATCCTATCTACCAGTTCCTCAGTCAGTACATCTTTTTTGAGGAAACAATTGCGTGCCATACGTGACTGTGCCGGTACTCCATTCAGATATCTGTCTGTAAGAAGCCCTTGTGCAAGCGGAGAAAAAGCTGTAAACCCTACCCCGGAATCAACGCAGGACTTCAGAATACCTGACTCCACCACATGCCTGTCAATCATGTTGTAACGCCCTTGGTATATCAGGCAAGGAGTATCATGACTTTTTAAATAACTGAATGTAAAATCAAGTTTTTCCTGAGGATAGTTGGATATACCTATATAGAGAGCTTTACCGCTACGTACTATGTCAACCAATGCCTGTAAAGTCTCCTCAAGTGGTGTGCTCGGATCATATCTGTGTGAATAGAACAAATCAACATATTCGATCTTCATTCGTTTAAGACTTTGATCGAGACTACTGATGAGATATTTCCTTGATCCCCAGTTTCCGTATGGACCGGGCCACATGTCATAACCTGCTTTTGTAGTAATAAACAGTTCGTCCCTGTATTTCCGGAATGAGTCATCCATTATCCGTCCGAAATTCTCTTCAGCAGACCCGTATTCCGGACCGTAGTTGTTGGCCAGATCGAAACAGGTTATGCCGTTATCGAAAGCACAATGAGCTATTTTCCTCGCATTATCATAATTGTCAATGCTTCCGAAATTATGCCACAACCCTAAAGATATTGCCGGCAGTTCTATCCCGCTCTTACCGCATCGGACATATTTCATCCCGTTTTCATAACGACATTCAGCCGCTGCATAAACAGACTGTTCCATTCTGACAACCGTTTGTTCTTATTTTAACTGTTAATCAACCACTATGGGTTTATACTTGGGTACAAGAAGTTTCATTACGGTCCATCCGACAAGATAGGCTACGGCACATATGCAGAACACAATCATATATCCAGCCTCCTTGCCTTCAAAACCCATGAACGTGAAAGCTGAGCCCATAGCGTCACTCTTGGTAAAGAGCATACCGGCACCCTTGTTGATCATGAATGATGCCAAACCACCCATGGTAGTACCTACGCCGGTAATTGTTCCGATGGTTGACTTGGGGAACATATCGCCTATGGTAGAGTAAAGGTTGGCCGACCATGCCTGATGCCCGGCGCCTGCCAGACCTATTATGATAGCGGGGAACCATGCACTGTACTTACCCAGAGGTTGGGCAAAGAGGGCCAGAAGCGGGAAGAATGCAAATATCAGCATAGCTTTCATACGGCCAGAGTAAGGCTCCATGCCTTTCTTCTCTACAAACAGTTTGGGCAGGTAACCTCCGCCTATACTTACCACGGTAACAATCAGATAGAGCACAAAAATAAGTTTGATAGCCATCGCCGAATCCGAACGGTAACCGTACTGGTCACTGAAGTATGCGGGAGCCCAGAACAGGAAGAACCACCATACACCATCGGTAAAGAACTTTCCGCAGATGAAAGCCCATGTCTGACGGAAGGTGAAACACTTGAAGAACGGTATGGATTTCCCCTCCTTAACTGGCTCAGCAGCCTTGGCAGCAGCCAGCTCGGCAGCATCATCCTGGTGTATATACTCCAACTCGGCCTGATTGACAAACCTTGACTCCTCAGGCTTACGGTAGAGTCCGAACCAGAAGAACATCCATATAAATCCCAGTGCACCGATAATTATGAACGCCATCTCCCAGCTGGTAGCGGCAGCCAATGGCGGTATGCAAGCAGGAGCTGCCAGAGCGCCCACCGATGCGCCTGCATTGAATATTGATGTTGCGAATGCGCGGTCCTTCTTGGGGAAATACTCGGCTGTAACCTTGATGGCTGCCGGGAAGTTACCTGACTCACCAAGAGCCAGCACCGCACGGCAGAATATGAACATATAGACAGAGGCGGTAGTAACCAGCAGCATCATGTCGGCCGAATTCCTGGCTGCCGCCATAGACTCCGCACCGGCCCACTTGAGTGCCCCCCACCCACAGGCAGCATGCAGGCAGGCACCTACCGACCAAATGAAGATGGCCCACAGATAACCCTTGCGGGTACCTAACTTGTCAATGAACTTGCCGCTGAATAGGCAGGCTACAGCATAGAAAATGGAAAAGAAGCCTGTAATAGTACCGTACTGGCTGTCACTCCAACCGAAATCAACCGATATGAAATCTTTCCATGTCAGTGAAAGCACCTGACGGTCCAGGTAATTGACTGTAGTCGCCACGAAAAGGAGAGCGCACATCACCCAGCGGAAATTTGTCATCCGTTGAGACGACATCGATTTTGTTACAGTTGTCATATTGTTTTTTAGGTTAGTTATTAATATTTGATCATCATTTCAAATCTGCCGACAAATCATTATCATTCAGTATAATAAACTCTTTTTACACGCATAGATACAGTAGAGATGATTTCATAAGGAATAGTACCCAGAACGTCCGATAAGACATGCACAGGAAGATTTTTTCCGAATATTTCCACCTGGTCCCCCTCCTTGCACTCTATATCTGTCACATCTATCATACACACGTCCATGCAAATGTTTCCGACATACCATGCTTTCTGCCCATTGACAATACAATACGCGTGTCTATTACCAAGATGGCGGTCCAATCCGTCAGCATAACCTATTGGAATAGCCGCTATCCTGGATTTTCGAACCAATTTTTCCTTGCGGCTGTAACCTACCGTCTCTCCAGCCTCGAGTTCACGAATCTGAAGAATTGTCGTCTTCAAGGTACATACCATCTCAAGCGTAGTATTATCAATCGGATTTATGCCGTATAACCCAAGCCCAAGGCGAACCATGTCATATTGAACCTGGGGAAACCGTTCTATTCCTGCAGAATTACAGATATGCCGTATGATTTTATGCTTGAAAGCTGTCTGAAGAGTATCTGCTGCCAAATTGAACCGATCTATCTGAAGTTTGGTAAAATCATCGAATTCACTACTGTCGCTGCCAACAAAATGAGTGAATACAGAACGGGGTATCACAGCAGTCTGACGTTTCAGACGTTTCACCAGTTCCGGCACATCCTTGAAATCAAAACCAAGCCTGTGCATTCCTGTATCAATCTTGATATGAATGGGAAAATTGGTTATGCCATTATGTTCTGCGGCACGTATTATCGCATCAAGCAAGTGGAAGCTGTAAACTTCCGGCTCCAATTTCTGGTCAAAGAGTGTATTGAAAGAAGTACGTTCAGGATTCATGACCATAATGTCCGTTGAGATTCCCGCTTTACGCAGTTCCCATCCCTCATCCGCTACGGCAACTGCAAGATAATCTACCTGTCTGTCTTGAAGGGTCTTGGCCACCTCGACCGCCCCGGAACCATAAGCTGAAGCCTTAACCATGCAAATTATACCGGTCTCCGGCTTTAGCATGCTCCTATAATGGTTCAGATTGTCAGCAAGTGCATGCAGATCAACCTCAAGAATAGTTTCATGCACCTTTAGCTCAAGACGCTCAGCAATTCTGTCGAACGCAAATACACGTGCTCCCTTAATCAGTATAAGTTCATTGCGGAATTTTTCACATAGTCCGGATTTCAGGAATTCGTCAGTATTCTTGAAAAAGTGTTTTTCTGAAACTTCAAAACGAAGTTCCTCCGAAGAAATATCTGGCCCTATCCCTATCAGCTTGGATATTCCTCTGTTCTCAACGAGCTGGGCTACCTTTTTATATAGTTCATGCGCAGACAGACCGGACTGGAGGATGTCCGATAATATCAGGGTCCTGCCACGCGACTTGTCATCATGCCGTCTAGCCATGAAATCAAGTGCAATGGCCAATGAAGAGAAATCAGAGTTATAACTGTCATTGATTAAGATGCAACCTTGCTTCCCGTCTTTCACCTCAAGTCGCATAGCCAGCGGTTCAAGAAGAGGCATTCTCTCAGAAATCTTCTCTGATGGCATCATGAGAAAAATGCATACTGCCAGACAATGCAAGGCATTCTCTATCGAAGCATCATCCACGAACGGTATGACAAACCTGTTTTCCAGCCCGATATACCGGTAGCAAATCTCAGTTGAGTTATCACCTTTGACAATGGAGTGAATATATAATGGCTTCTCCTGGTTTTTCCTGGACCAGGATATCTCTCGCGCGGTAATAACGGATCTGTTGACACAGTTCTGGATAAGTTCATTGTCCCCATCATAGATAATAACGTCACAATCCTGAAAGAGTTTGAGTTTCTCAAAACACTTCTCCTGCAGGGACTGGAAATTCTCCTGATGGGACATGCCTATATTGGAGAGTACACCTATAGTGGGTTTTATTATCTTCCATAAATTGCGCATCTCATCCTTTTTGGAAATACCTGCTTCAAATATTCCAAGCTGCGTCTGACTGTTCAGAAGCCAGACAGACAACGGCACCCCTATCTGTGAATTGTAGCTGCGAGGTGAACGGGTAACCACATAATCAGGATCGAGCAACTGATAAAGCCACTCCTTGATGATGGTCTTTCCATTACTTCCTGTAATGCCAATTACGGGAATGTTAAAATTATGGCGATGAAGCGCAACCAGTTTCTGAAGTGCATCCAATGTGTTCCGCACAAGTAGGAAATTGGATTCAGAATACTCCTCCATTCTATCAGGCAGGCGGCTGACCACAAAATTCCTCACACCTCGGTTGTAGAGATCCCGTATATAGTTGTGTCCGTCATTTCTCGGACCAATCAATGCAAAGAATAGTGTCTCAGAAGGAAAGCACAGAGAACGGCTGTCGGTTAACAGCCATGATATCACCGCCGGACAGAAACCGTGCCTCTCAGCCTCGGTCATAGTTGCAATGTCACTAATCGAGTAGGTCATTACTTCAATTTGGAAAATGACCCAAATTTATGTAAAAAAAGAATATTATCACACAAAAAAAAGATTTGATTTACCTATCAGGATAAAACACGTCCAAGGGAATGCTGTTTTCATCAATTATTGATAAATTTGCCATTTGAAAACATTATTAGAGATGAAAGATAGCAAGGAGAGTCCTGAATCTGACAATCTCCTGAAAGGGATAGATTCACCTGCCGATCTGAAAAGACTGGATACCTCCAGACTGCCTCAGGTTTGCGATGAGCTAAGACAGATGATGATTGATGAACTTTCACGCAATCCCGGCCACTTTAGTTCAAGCCTCGGTACTGTGGAGTTGACAGTGGCTTTGCACTATGTATTTAACACTCCTGATGACCGGATTGTCTGGGATGTTGGTCATCAGGCATATGCGCATAAGATTCTTACCGGCCGCAGAGACCGTTTCAGCACAAACCGCAAATACGGAGGCCTGCGTCCGTTTCCCTCTCCTGAAGAGAGTGAATATGACACCATTACCAGCGGTCACGCATCAAATTCCATTTCAGCAGCTCTCGGTATGGCTGTGGCCAATAAACGCAACGGTCACGCATCACGTAGAGTGGTAGCAGTTATAGGTGATGGTGCCATGGGAGGAGGGCTTGCCTTTGAAGGTTTGAACAATGCTTCCAGTACAGACAATGACCTGCTTATCATCCTTAATGACAACAACATGAGTATATCTCAGAGCGTTGGAGGACTCTCCAGCTATCTGACACAGCTACAAACCTCCCGTTCATACAATACCTTGAGATATTATGCGGCGAGATTACTCTCCAGACTAGGTCTTATGAACGAGCAGCGCCGTCGCAAAATAATCCGTCGGAACAATCGTTTCAAGATAAACCTCACCCGTCAGAACAACATGTTTGAGGGTATGGACATACGTTATTTCGGGCCTGTTGACGGCCATAATGTTCAGAATCTGGTCCGCATACTTTCAAATATAAAGAATATGCACGGTCCCAAGCTGCTTCACATAAAAACAGTTAAAGGCAAGGGATACGGACCTGCCGAAAAAGATTCTGAACTTTGGCATTCTCCGGGTCTTTTCGATAAGGAAACAGGAGAACGAATAATCAAATCTGACAACGGTATGCCTCCTCTCCTTCAGGATGTTTTCGGTGAAACACTTCTGGAACTCATGAAAGAAAATAACAGAATAATAGGAGTGACACCAGCAATGCCATTGGGATGTAGTATGAACATACCAATGAAGGCGTTCCCAAAACGATGCTTTGACGTAGGTATTGCCGAAGGACATGCTGTAACTTTCTCGGCAGGACTATCCAAAGAAGGAATGGTTCCCTTCTGTAACATATACTCCTCTTTTCTCCAGCGTGCCTATGACAACGTTATACATGATGTTGCCATTTCCCGTCTGAACGTAGTGCTCTGTCTTGACCGGGCTGGTCTTGTGGGTGAGGACGGCCCGACTCATCACGGGGCGTTTGATCTTGCATTCCTTAAGCCGATACCAAATCTTACCATTGCCTCTCCATATGATGAAATAGAAATGAGGAACCTGATGTACACAGCTCAACTTCCCGACCAAGGGCCTTTCGTTATAAGATATCCTCGGGGAAGGGGCATCCTAACCGACTGGAAAAAGCCATTTGAGCCTATTGTTGTAGGTACCGGCCGCAAGCTTAAGGACGGTGAGGACGTGGCAGTATTAACAATTGGCCCTATAGGAAATCTTGCAAGTCACGCCATTGGCATGTGGGAAGAGCAGAATCCCGGCAGAAAGGCAGCTCATTATGACATGCGGTTCCTTAAACCCATAGACACCTCCATTCTACATGAAGTCGGAAAGAGATTCAACAGAGTAATAACCGTAGAAAACGGTGTGATCACAGGGGGCTTGGGATCCTCCGTAATGGAATTCATGGCTGTTAACGGTTATACTCCCACTATTGTTCGCCTGGGATTGCCGGACCGTTTTGTAACACACGGTTCTGTCCCCCAGCTGCTTCATCTTTGTAACCTTGATGAGGATGCGGTCATTGCCGCTCTGAATGGGAAGAATTTCAATCAGCAAACACAAGAGTCATGAGAATTGTCATAGCTGGAGCCGGTAATGTCGGCACTCATTTAGCCAAATTGTTGTCAGGAGAAAATCAGGACATAACACTCATTGATGAGAACGAAGAGAGACTTGGACGCTTAGAGTCCAACTTTGACCTCATGACGATACAAGATTCGCCTGTCACTCTCCGGGGACTCAAAGAGGCTGGCACCGGCGATGCCGACCTTTTCGTAGCAGTCACTCCTGACGAAAGCCGTAATCTTATAGCCTGCCAACTTGCACACCATCTCGGAGCAAAAAAAACAGTTGCCAGGATTGACAATTATGAATATCTACTTACCAAAAACAGAGATTTCTTCCAAAACATAGGAGTAGATTCCCTTATATATCCCGAAATGCTCGCCGCCAGTGAAATCGTGGCAGGTATGAAACTCAGTTGGATCAGACAATGGTGGGAATTCGCAGGAGGCGCCCTTGTTATGATGGGTGTAAAACTACGTGAGAATGCATTGATTCTTAACAAGCCTCTCTTTCTGCTAGGAAAAGAACTTCCATATCATATTGTCGCCATTCTACGTGAAGGAGTCACTATCATTCCAAGTGGCGATGACACTATGCAAGCCGGTGATCTTGTATATTTCATGACCATGAAGAAACACATACCACAGATCAGGAAGATTGCCGGCAAGCAGGAACTTCCCGATGTGAGAGATGTCATCATCATGGGTGGAAGTAGAATAGCCGTCCGCACTGCTCAGTTGATGCCTGATTACATGAATCTGAAGATAATAGAAAGTAATCTTGAACGCTGTAACCGGCTCACAGAACTGGTTAATGACCGCGTAATGATAATTAACGGTGACGGACGTGACCCTAGTCTGCTTACAAGTGAAGGAATCTCCCATACAGAGGCTTTTGTCGCGCTTACTGACAATTCCGAAACTAACATCCTTGCATGCCTCGCCGCCAAAAGATTCGGTGTAACCAAGACTATAGCCGAAGTTGAGAATATTGACTACATAAATATGGCTGAAAAACTTGATATCGGTACCGTTATAAACAAAAAGAAAATAGCGGCCAGCCATATTTACCAGATGATGCTTGATGCTGATGTGACAAACGTCAAGTGTCTCACCTTTGCAAATGCCGATGTAGCAGAATTCAATGTTAAAGAAGGTGCGCGCATCACCCGCAACCCGGTAAAAGACATTTCATTTCCTCGCGGAGTGACCATTGGCGGACTAATCCGGAACAAGGAGGCAGTCCTGGTAACAGGCAACACTACTATTCAGGCAGGAGACCATGTCGTGGTTTTCTGTCTTGAAGGAATGATAAAAACTATAGAGAAGTTCTTTAATTGATACACCCCAGAATCATATACCGTATTTTAGGAATTCTGCTACTGATTGAAGCAGGAATACTGCTTGCATGCTCTCTTTTCCCCTTATTCTTATGCGAAGATGATCTCTTCGGGTTCATCATGGGGTCTCTCGTTACTACGGCTTCCGGACTGGTCTTTCTGCTTGCCGGACGGAAGAACGGTCACAACGGGTTCGGAATGACTCGTCGCGACGGATACATAGTTGTTGCGTCAAGCTGGCTCCTCTTCTCAATCTTCGGCTCCCTTCCCTACCTGATCAGTGGATACATAACCGGTTTCACTGACGCTTTTTTCGAGACGATATCCGGATTTACCACGACAGGAGCCACAATTATAAAGGACGTTGAGATTCTTCCTCACGGTCTTTTGTTCTGGCGTAGCCTGACTCAATGGATTGGTGGATTGGGAATCGTATTCTTTACTGTTGTAGTACTTCCCATATTCGGTGTAGGTGAGACACAGCTGTTCGCTGCAGAAGCCATAGGTCCCAGAAGAGGTAAACTTCATCCAAGAATCGGAATAAGTGGACGCTGGATACTTACTGTTTACCTCATTATCACGATTCTATGCACAATAGCTTTGAAATGTTGCGGCATGGGATTATTCGACAGTGTAAATCATGCATTATGCACTACCGCCACTGGAGGTTTTTCCACGAAAAATGCCAGTATAGCATATTTCAACTCACACAAGATAGAGTATGTGATTACCATCTTCATGTTCATTTCCGGCATCAACTACGGTCTGCTATTCTTCATAGCGTTCAAGGGAAAAATGCATAAATTATTGGAGGATACCGAATTTAAATGGTATTTATTCGTCGTACTCCTCTTTACTGCTATAGTAGGAATCAGTCTGTTTGTATCTACCCCTTACGATATTGCAGATTCTTTGCGCAATGCTTTGTTTCATGTGACCGCCATCATAACAACAACCGGATTCACGACTACAGATTACACATTATGGCCACCTTTCATCTGGATGATAATTGGTCTATGTATGTATATGGGAGCCTGTGCAGGTTCAACTTCAGGAGGCATGAAAGCTATCAGGTTGGCTATACTATTAAAAACAATGCGTAATGAGTTCCATCGCATACTCCATCCCAATGCCGTAATTCCCATCAGAATCAACGGTAAGGTAATTCCTCAGTCAACAAGACAGAGTGTATTGACATTCAGTATATTCTTTCTGGCACTAGTTTTTTTTGGATGGTTCTTTTACCTGTCTATAGGGATTGACATAACCGATGCATATGGAACATCACTATCCTGCCTAAGCAACATTGGACTCACAATAGGAAATCACGGATGCAACATTCCATGGGACGACATGCCGACATTGGGAAAATGGTTTTCAACCTTTCTGATGGTTGTCGGCCGATTGGAGGTCTTTGCCGTACTGTTGCTGCTCACTCCCTCTTTCTGGAAGCATCGATAGGAAACGCTTCATATCATCCCGCATCCTCTCATACAGTTCGCACTCACGGTAATGAGTATTCTTGCGCAATGCTTCCGCTATTCCCATCTGACTATGTTGGTAAGCACTTAGCTCATTTCTATATTGCTGGTCATGTACCGCAAAGCGGCGGATGTCAGACTCTCTTTCCTGCCTAAGTTTATTACACACAGGAGTAAGTAGTTTCAAAATTACATTTTCCATCAGATGATGTCCCTGAAGGAACAGGTAAGTATCTCTTTCCCTTACCCCAAGTTCAGACAGTTCCTTTCCCAACTCTTCCACCTCATTAACAGCATCAGGATAATTCGCCTTAAGAGAATTAACCTTACGTCTGACTCTGTCCGCTGTAGCTATGATCACATTTTGAGGATGCTTAACATCTACAGATTTGAGACGTATATCAATATTAAAGTCCTGCATACTGAAAAAATTGTGAAGACCCTTCCTGTAGAACCAGATATTCCAAATGAACAGGGGATATACCGCAGTTGAATACATCTCCATAAAAGCTTCAAAATCTATTATTCTGCGATCGTTCAGTGTACATTGCACACATATGTTATGCAGACTTCCTGCATAACACTGGTAATTCTCAATCGCATACGTGTACGTTTGTATTACATAAGGATTGGAAATAATCTCTTTGGAAGTTTTAGTCGCACCTTGAAGCAACCAGTCATAATCACTGTCAACACAGGCTATCATGTATTTCCCCAGATTACGGTGTTCTATACAAGAGCGCAAAGCCGATTTCTTGCCTTTGGTCAGACCGCCCTTGTCAGGAAGCATTATCTGGAAATACCAGGAATCATTCTCGAATTCATCCAGTAACAAACGCCAGAAAGCTACATCATCATAACTTTCCACAAAAGCTATAATCCTCCCTCTTTTCCTGTCAGGAAGAAGCCTGTTGGCAGCCTCTACGTATCTGGAAGTTACGTTATCTATCAGTCTTTTCATAGTCTGATACCTTCCTGGGAGGTCAATTCACTGTAATGTCGTTAACTTCTGTCACAGCTTCCATCCAACCATCCATAATGACAGCGGGAGAATGGGTTGTCATGATAATCTGTACATTAGGATTCATTTCTCTGACTTTGGTCACCAATTGCTGCTGCCATTCTATGTGCAGTGATATCTCCGGTTCATCCATTAGCAGTACATACGGCAGATTATCCTGAACAAGAAGAGTAAGGAGAATAACCAACAGTTGTTTCTCACCGGAAGAAAGGCTATATGGAAGGAGTCTCACACCGAACTGGTCAAATATTATTTCATTACTCGACCTGACTATCTTCTTGCCAGTATCAGCAAAAAGCTCATCAATGAAATCCATGAATTGTATTCTCGGTCTTGACACCTTCTGAGCCTCCAAGATTTTATCAGGCTCTCCTGATGTAAGCAGGTTTATTGTACGGTTGCCTATGTTCACCTGATAATCCAGATATCGACGCTGAAGCTTATACAACTGCCAGTCCAGTTCAGAGACCACACTCCTGTCCGACATCTTCTCTAACAGATTACTATGCATCAGAGGACGGTCTATACTCCGAATCACATCATAGCGCACCTTTTTCCTTCCTTCAGGAAAATAATGTATGGAAACTTCTGGAGAATCATCCTGGGATTCTCCGGAAAGATAATCTAAACGCGCAACAGTCTTGTTAAGAATTGTACTCTTTCCTGTACCGTTCAATCCACTCAAAATATTGACATCAGGACGCAGATCCCATATTATGTGCTTACGTCCCCAAAGAGAATCAATCTCTATTCGACTTATACCGTCAGCGTACTCGTTCTCCATATGAAATAAGTAATCATCGGTTCATTTCCCGTAAAAGTACAAAAAATGAAAAAAGAGGTATACAAAAAAGTACACATTTTATAATATTATGCCCCTAATAGCCTGTCGGCTGTCTTTTCTTATTTATGCTGCCTCCACTCTGCTTCCAGGCTGCTTTCACTCTCGCTCTATCCATACTCAAAGGGTATGCTTAGACTATGGCTAACCTATGGCTAACCTATGGCTACCCTATGGCAACCCTATGGCAACCCTATGGGTAGAGCGTATGAGTTGTTGTAGAATTCAGCTGTACGAAAACACTCTGATATCTAAACCTAAAACTTACATATTATCAAATAAAACAAATACTTATGGTTTATTATGGAGGAAATAAGATATATTTGCATATATGAAAAGATGCTTGGATTGGATACTTGTCTTACTGTTGTCATGCGCTTGTATGAGTGCATCTTTTTCTATTGTCCGTAATGTGAACGAATGGCAAATATGCGGGAAATGGATAGGGATGCTATTCTTCTTATTCCTATACACGGCTCTCTATTTCCTTTCAAACAAATCAGGTACGACAGATAATGAAAAAAGTACGATAGCCGTCATCATGTCATCAATGAACATACTGGTGACCATAGTATGCCTGCTCCAATTATGTGGTATTATAGAGAACAATACTTTTTTTGAGGCTGTTTCTGATTTTGACAATCCTGCGGGGATTGCTGCGCTATATTGTTCTTCACTTCCTTTCGTTCCTTATTGCTTCCAGAAGCAAAGGCTTTGCACCATACTTACCGTATCTGTGTATCTGATCGACTGCACATTACTATATGTAATCCAGTCAAGAGCCGGAATTATCGGCTTAACCGCAGGCATGTCTGTATCGCTGTTCTTCAAATACAGGCAGAAACATTCAATACGCATACTTATAACGTCATTTGTTATAGTTGGATTAATAGCGGCAGGACTGACAGTGCTCTTCAGGTCCAAGGTTGCTTCGACATACGGAAGGCGTATAATCTACGTCACATCGCTCAATATGGTGAAAGACACCCCTCTGCTTGGTCACGGATGGGATGGTTTTGCTCGCGAATACATGGATTATCAGGCTGACCACCTTAAAACGGTTGATTCCGGACAGTTGCTGTTGTCGGACAATGTCTCACATCCGTTAAACGAATACCTCCTGCTTGCGGTCAATTACGGGATATGCGGCTTGACGGTAATAATGTCTATCGCTGTATGGCTGATTGTCATGACAGTCCGACGATGGCCGGATGCAAAGCTCAATATCCTGATGTTTTGTGCAGCAATAGGCACACTGTCACTTTTCTCCTATCCTTTCAGGTATCCACTGACACTGCTTTCAACGGTGCTATGTTTCCGTGACCCGCTGGAGCATGCAGTCCGAACAATATACAATAAATCACGAATTATCAGATTCATTCCTGCTGCAGCTCTTGTCATATCGTCTGTTCCCGCACTCAGATGGTACAAGGCACAGACAGAGTGGAAAGAGATAACCGATAATCTTAGGGACGACAAGCATACAGCCACTATGCTAAGAGAAAAGACCATTCCGCATACCGATGCCGTACTGCTCGACAACGGCCGGTATTTATACAGCCGTGCCGTTGTGAACTACTATGCTGAAAGGTTTGAGGAAAGTCTTGCCGATGCCGTCGGCAGCCGGAATAAGATTGCAGCTTACGATACGGAAATGCTGTTGGGCAACATTCATGAAAGACTTGGATCATATAGCGATGCCGAAAAACATTATATCATGGCATCGGAGATGTGTCCTTCCAGACTATCCCCTTTATACAGCCTGTTTCTCCTTTACGAACGGCAGGAAGACACGGTAAGGATGGAAGAAACAGCCCGGATTATTATGCAGAAGCCGGTCAAGATAATGAACCGCAAGGCAAGGGATATCCGCCTTCAAGTCAGGAAGAAAATGTATTGGTAGCAGTTTTTTTATCTTAACAGACGTAGAATCAGTAGTTTTTTCGTAAGTTTGGGATGAAAACAACATTTATCCGATTGTTGCCCTATGAATCTGTCCCGCCGCATACGATCAGTAGCCTTGTCGGTGTCATTCATTGCAATGTCCCTGGCATCCGTAAAATCCGTGGCCCAGGTTCGCGGAATCCGACGGGGTCCCATTGCCCAAAGGACGCTCATGCGTTATGCCGGCAACTATCATCAGTTCAATGATTTCTACCCGCAGGAAAAGGTATATCTCCAGTTTGACAACACCAGCTATTACCAAGGAGAGACAATCTGGTTCAAGGCATACGTGGTGAACGCAAAAGACCATAGCAGGGCTGCGAGCAGGGTCCTTTATGTGGAGCTGCTGACCGCCGACGGCACGTTGATTAGCCAACAGAAACTGAAAATTACAGCTGGACAAGCCGATGGAAAGATAGATTTGGTAGAGAACAATTCAGTATTAACCGAAATGATTAGAGGTTCCTCATGGATAGAGAGCGGGTTCTATGAGATTAGGGCCTATACCATGTATATGCTCAACTTTCAGGAGAAAAATATCTTTTCCAGAATAATACCCGTTTTCAAAAGGCCTGAAGACCCTCAGAAACCTCTCATCAGCAGCACGGAACTGTCACCTTACATGCAAACCAGAAAACAGAGACGCATACGGACCAAGCCTCTGGATGAACTGAACATAAGCTTTTATCCTGAAGGTGGAAATATTATCATAGGCAGAGATTGTCGTGTGGCATTCAAGGCTGTCGGTGCGGACGGGATGGGTGTTCATGTGGAAGGAACCGTCAATGATACTCTGCCATTCAACACTCTACATGACGGCATGGGTGAGTTCCTTATTACTCCTACTGGAACCAGAAACAGCATATCAGTCAACTACAAAGGAAAAAAATACACTTTTAAACTTCCTGCGGCTGAGAAAGAAGGTTACGCCGTAAGGCTCAGTCAGGAACAGGGTGACAACCTGCTGGTCACCTGCATCAGGCCCCAGTCCGACAAGAACAGCATGTTAGGGATAGTCCTGAGTTGCCGTGGGGAGATATATGATTATAGGGAAATTAACGATAAGCTGGTAACAGCTGTCAACTATATCTCTATTCCTCTTGACAATGTCCCTGAAGGGGTGTGTCAGGTCCTCATGTACAACACTGACGGGAAAGTACTGTCATCACGTATGTTCTACCATAAAGGCAACCGCATCACGCCCGAAATCAGTATCACACAAGACAAATCCTACTATCATCCGTTCGAGAAGATAGGCTTAGACATAGACCTCACCTACAACGGTGAACCTTTCCGTGACAGGATATGCCTGTCAGTACGGGACAGGAACAGCTTTACCACAGTATATCAGAATGACCTTAGGACGGATCTGCTGCTCACATCGGACCTTAAAGGCTATATCCATAAGCCTGAATACTATTTCGAACAGGATGACAGTGTCCATGAGAAGGCTCTTGACCTGCTGATGCTTGTACAGGGCTGGGAACGCTATGACTGGAAAATCATGACGGGCCAGACTAATTTCCGAGAAGTCCACAGGCTTGAAGACAGCCTGTCAGTCAACGGTTGGATACTCTCCCCTTTCCTTGACATTAAGCTTGATGGCATGGGGGTGGTTGGTATAGTGGAGCATCCCGAATGGGACGGTGTGGAGCTGTTCTCCACCAATAGCGCCCAAGGCGGCTATTTCGGGTTCAACGTCTCGGATTTCAACGGGAAGGCGGACTTGCGCCTGTGGACAAACGGGGCTCCGTGGAGCCGTATCAACGGAACAGACCTGAAGATACTGCTGGAACGCTCCATCCGGCCCAAGCCCAGGAAGATTTCCGTGGAGGAATCCCTCATTCCGGAAACGACAGACTGGAGTACTGATTATGCACATTCCGGTGTAAGGGTTTACACCTTATCCCAGCTGGAGAATCTCGGAAACGATGACGAGGAAGAAGATGATCCTGAGGACCTAAGTTGGACAAGAATCGGGGACAGCTACATCCTTCCGGATGTCGTCATCAAAGAGAAGCGCATGTTCGTGGATTATGACACTTTCAAGGAGTATGACATTCAGGCGGATACCGATGAGATGCTTGATAATGCCGGTTTCACCACGGATCTGGAGGGATATCTGATGGATAAGACAGGCAGGGCATATTATTATGACGAGACAGCGTTTCTTGTGCATTGCAAGGACCTGAACATTCTGAGAGCCATTAATGTGATGCATCTTGACATGGAGAACATACAGAATATCTGTGTGTTTGACGAACTTTTACAGTTTGATGAGATATTGAAGATAGATGAGGCCATACGTAAAACACTGCATGAGCTGGATACCACATATTATTCTATGGTGGCAAAATACAACTCAAATCGACGTAACTATTATCTGGTTGACATCACCTTGAAAGACCCAGGCGAGTTGAAAGATTCATACGAACTTATGGACATAAGCAAGCGGCAGACCACCTTCCAGGGGTTCACAGCTCCTTCGGCCTTCTATTCCCCACAATACCCATCAGGCGCAGTACCCGGTGATGTGGATCACCGCCGCACCCTTTACTGGAACCCCAACGTGATTACCGATGAACAGGGACACGCACACGTTGAGTTCTACAACAATTCATATACACGTGACTTCCATGTTTCAGGAGCCGGCATAACGGCGCGAGGCGTTCCCTATATTCTTGAATATGATTTCTGAACGGTTAAATCATTGTTTACCACCATTCTATAGCCCCGTCACGATATATAAATGGTCTTTCATCCCATCCTCTTGTCGCATCATGTATAGAGTATAGACAACCTTCTATAATATTCTTGTATTCCAAACAATTGTCAACTGCCATTTTCTTGTTTATTGTTACCCACATGTGCCCGTCCCACATACGCAGATGATACTCATCACCAGGATGTATATCATTGTCATCTCCCCTCGGTATGATTCGCACATAACCAATCTCCTGTTTGGTGCCAAAATCCTCACCTACCCAATTGTCATCAGCCTTATCGGATTCAGCAAATGTCAGCCAGTCATTATCAAACGCTTTAGAAGAGTTGTCTTTTTCAAGGTTGCTTATAATCTGTCCTTCTATTGCAGTAGAATCAGGTGAGAAAAAGGCAAGTTCAGCTATATTGCCGTAGGAGCCTTGAGGTGAGCAATATCTCCAATATCTGTATTTGTCAGAACATGTAACCGGTATTTTATCAGGTATGTCAGTTGACTCTATTATCAGTATCGTGTCATGATGCTTGAAATATCTGTCATCTGATGCCTGAATGCTTCCTCCCAATATTCGGTTTCTCATGTTAACCACATTCTCCGATGAGTAGTATTTTCTTCTCACTTTAATTTCGTGCCGTAAGTCAGGCTTGGGTTTCAGTAACTCAACTTCTCCATTGCTGTGTATAATGAAGGGATCAGCTGCAGCAACAAGATTATGTCCGTCATAAACTAATGCCAAATACAGAATATTGCGTCCCAGATTGTTGAATTGAACACTTCTCCTTTTAATATGACCGAAATCCACTATTCTCCAGTCCTCATTATGGCCTGAGAAAACAGCCGCGTATGCATACCTTTCCACACTCCTTACATTGTCAGCCATTCTGATTTCAACATCAGTTGTTGCAAAATACTGGTCAGTGATATCCTGTTGGAATAAACTGAAAGGATATTGATAGGAAGATTCTTTTATATATTTAATACGTTCTATATTAGGAGAATATGTATTCCTGTAAACCTTTGGAATTCTTTGATAGGGGAAAAATGTCGAACCGGGAACGGATGAGATGTCCCACTCCGATTTAAGATCTTCACCCTTTTCACCCAGAATCACATACCAATTATGTCCGGCACGGTATCTCCCCCATATTGGAGTCTCGTCAATCATGGCAGGAATACCTAAACTGCGATAAGTCAATACTCCCAAAGTGACATAATCCAGACAACGCCCATAAGTCATGTTCCTCAGTGTAGATGCGCTCAGCATAGGATATCCGCTCTCCCTGTACATACCGACAGGTTTTACCTTGCGTATAATTTCCTGCCTTATTGTATTAACAGCCCTGAATGGGGAATGATATGTTTCATCGTCATAGTAAATATCTGACAAATCATCGGCAAAAGCGGCAGACAAGGTGTCTCTCCAATAATCAAGGCTTTGATATTCCGCACATTTATATGGAAGAATCCACTCACTGAACTCATCAAAGTCCAGATGCTGCGCCCAGGGGTTCTCTTTCCAGACTTGAAAGGCTTTCTCTATATTATTAATAAGATAATCCGCCTTTATTATTTTTATGTCTTGTATTATCCGCCCGTTGATTTTCGCGTACTTTGTCCTGGATAGTTTCAGCAGGCTGTCCCTTTGTGCTGATGGAGGTAGATCAGATTTAAAAAGATTTAATGCTTCTCTGTAATAATCATTTATTTCATCTCCCAGATATGAACAATGACCAGGCATGTTCTCAATCAAGAAACATGCTGCAGAATATTTTAAAGAATCACCTTTATAATATTCCAACACCCGTTCCAGTTCATGTCTGTTAGAACCAGAAGCTTTTAATGCATATTCAAGCTTCTGGTTGTGATTACATGAGACAAACAATAACAGGATTACCAGAGATTCAAAAAAACAGGTAATCTTCATTTCATTGTTTCAATAATCGCAGACAGGTCTGATGCACATCTCTTGGCACCGTTCTACTGCTAATGGTTTGTATTCCAACCCTCCAGTCTGGAAAACATAAGCTTTGTCATCCTCGGTTTCAGACAGAGTTCCTGTCCATCGGTATGTTGATTTGCCACTGGAAGAATTGGTAGAGAACCAGTTTGCCATCACACTTATTTTAACGGATAAACCTTTCTTGCCCTTGAATAAAATATAGTTTACATCAGTTCCTTGAACAATATCTAAAGTGCAATTCTCAAACAGTTCCTTCACCTCACTGCTGGAAGGCATTCTCCATTTGCCTCCATAGACCTGAGTGACCACATCATAATCAGGGTTGCCGCAGATGGATTGACCTATATCAATGTACGAGCCGTTTGAATAATATGTGTAGTTGTCAAGGGAACCTTTCCTGAATGATTTGTTCATCCCCCATGCATAGCACTCACCATCCTCATCAGGGGTCTGTGCCATGAAGTCAGAGCTGGCCCATTTCACGCTCAAACCCATGTCAACCGCCATATCATCCACATTCCGGGTCTTGACACTTTTTATCTCACCGTATGACTTGTAATCAATATGCTCAACATAGAGATAGGTCCTGTAATAATAGTCAGTGCTGTGATTGAGCTTGCTGAATGAGGCTGTGAACGAGCCGTCAGAGGCAATTTCATTTGCATCGAAAACGGTTCCTGCTGAGAGTTCATCCCTGTTGTCAGAAAGCATAATGCCTGTCTTGCACAGTTTCAGGTCCTCGGCATCAACCTTGATCTGGCCGTTGACTTTTGCATTGAAATAACGTAGTTCAGCGGCATCGGCAGTTATGACTTCAGGATTGAATGCTTTTGTGGTAAATGAACCTGTCTGGCTGATGGAACGTTTCTTGCCGCTTTTTGATTTGTAGAACAGGCAGTAGCTGTAGGTGGTTTCCGGCTTGAGCCTTTCAATCAGGCTCGTCAGGCTTCCGTCCGAGTTCACACGGGTGCGGGAATAGACCTGACAGTCGGCATTGTCGTTCCCTTCAGCCCATGAGTTGAAAGCGTTAGTTGCATTTTCTCCAGTGGAATAGAGGACACCGCATAGACCAGATAACATATCCTGGGAGGTGACAGCGTCACCGAAACCGCCTGATACGGTGGCGGTGAAAGAGGTTACGGCACTTGATACAGGCAGTTGTTCCTGAACAGGATCATCACCGTCGTTCTTCTCGCATGAAACGAAAAGAAAAATTGTAGATAAAACATACAAACGGGCTTTCATATCATAAGGTTTTTAGTTTGATAACTACCAATAAAGATACATAGAGTGCAAGTACCAAGGTAACAATTCTTTTTGTTTAGTTGGATGCTTATCGACTTCCATTACTTTAATTGAATATTCATCAGTTGAAATATTGGTATTTACTTCATATAACGCAGGTGTAAAAGAAAAAGTATTCTTTGCTGCGCACATATAATACTTAAATCTAAAATAATCTGTTCCCGAGTAATCATATATAGTGGTGTATGGAATAAGATTCCAGTCAACAAAATGTTGTATTTGACCATTTTTTGGACTTACACCATGATCAAAATGATGTTCTAAAATATCATGTCTGTAAAAATATGTTCTTTCAAAATAATCATCTATAATTGGTCCATCGGTAAAATCCCAGTGTCCATGTTCATACCAGTTCAAAGAAACCCATGCATACTCAACATTTTCTTCTGAGAAAGACACATAATCACTTCCTTCGTCTTCTGCATTCTCATATTCTGCACTTACTATCCTGTTGCTGAATCCACCTGAATAATTTGCGGACGTAATAATATTATATAAAATATTGTCATAGACTAGTTCTCCTGTTATTTTGTCAAAAACAGCCATTGACTTGAAATACGCATTATCTTTTTTCCATGTTATCTCAACAAAATCAAAAGATTCTTGTGTATCTATTATTTCACAAACCTTTGTTTTAATTTTTTCCAAATGTTGCAAGGAAACAATGCTTGTGTCTTTTTTTATCGTATCAATTTGTTTTAATGAAAATTTCGTATTATCTAGCAAATAAACAGGAAGATAAGCATATTCATCTTCAAAGAAGTATTTCTCTGAAATAAGGACTCCCTTAATCTGTTTTCTCTGAATGATAGACAAATTATTCCTGCTTAGAGTAAGATTGTTATCAGAAGTGATAACATTGAAAGATTCAACCCAATCTAATGTAGAATCAGAGGTGGGCACAAAATCCAAATCATTCGAACACGCTCCTGTAAGAGCAATAAATATAAAGAATTTCAAATAGTTAGTTGTTTTCATATGTTACATTTTTAATTTTGTTTTTTTTACGCCTGTTGAATAATTAATAGATTAATAGAATAGAATCGTTAATAATAGAGAATGGAGTATTCATCTTCTCAATCAGAAACCTGGCTGCGGCAAATTTCTCAGAATCATCCTTGTAATGATCCAGCACAGCTTCCAGCTCACTGCGGTTATACCCAGCTGCACGCAGTGCGTATTCCAGGTACTCATTGGCCTGTTTCTTGCCACAGGACACTACAGAAGTGCTTACTGCAACTGTGGATATAGCAGCTACAATAACCAATAGACACCTGGAGAGTGGTTTCATACAGCTCCTAAGCACAAGACGTTATTCAATGGCAAACGTCCCGTGCCACCAGATGCCGTACGCGTATATATATAATGTGTAGCTGCCGGCTGGCAAGTTCGTAAGATTGGCTTGTACACTATAGGACTCATTGTAGGACTGATAGAACACAGTCTGACCAGATGAATCAGAAACTGTAATTTGTGAAGCGGTAAGTAAGTCATAATATACTGTGATAATATTACAGTCTATTGTAGCACTTACGGAATTAAGACTTCTGGGATTGGTGTTTTCACCTGGAGGTGGAACATCATCACCTGGAATAACGATAACAGGGTTGTCTGAGAAAATGTTTAAGGAAAACAGAAACGCTGTTAAGAATGCAATTGTTTTTTTCATAATCAATCTTTTTTAAAATTGTTGGACAAATAAAATAAGAATTGACATGAAAAAAGGGGGAAAAATGCTGATTTTTTGCTGATTTTATATTTAGAACCCTTATGAATCCACAAAAGGAAGTTTTATAAATTTCTGTGTTTCAAATGATTGTTAAAATAATAGATAAACCGCTATTTGAATATTACTTCAAAGATTTCTTTTGGCAATTTATTCTTAACATGTGATTTTATACTAGTAGCAGTGGAGTAACTTTTGCTGAATGTTTTTGCATAAGTATCAGAATTCATACCCAATAGACTGAAAAGGCATACTTCTCTTTCTACTTTAGTCAGTTCAGAATATTTGTTTGACATATAGACAAGGAAAGGATGGAAATGCATGTTGACTTCCTTTCTTATCATCATTACATCGTCGGATTTTAGTTGATAGTCTCCTATTGATATTGATTTTACAAGAATGTGTCCTTCAGTATTATTGAATTTATCAGTACAGTCCTTGAAAATGGATAATAATTGCTCTTTTTCAAGAGATGATATTGCTTTTTCGTCTTTCACAGATTCATTTAAACGTTTTTCTTCTATTGTTTTTTTTCTTTTTATTATCCATAATAACACTATTACAATTGTTAATGCTGATATTGACAAAGCAATCGTTTTAATTTTGAAACTATGTATCTTTTTATGCTTTACAACTTCATTGTTTAATATTATTATTGATGACAGTCGTTCCTGATTCCTTAATCTATAGACAGAATCCAAAGATGTGTCGGATAAAGATTTATAATAAAGTGCGCTATCATTCATTTCGCATTTTGTTTCAAGTTCGGCAAGACCAGAATAGACAGAATATAAAGTGTAAATATCATTATTACAGGAAAGTGATTTCCTGAAATAGAAAAAAGCAGAGTCATTGTTGTTCAGATACATGTGGTTCAGCGCCTTGAGATTGTAAGCAGCACCTTTATCAAGTCCGTCAGAAAGACACAAATCAAGCAATGAAAGCGATTTCTGATAATCATGTTTATAGAATGAAGAGATTTTGGCTAACTGAAGAAAAATTTCTTTATGATAAAAGGGAGATAACCATCTGTCTGACAGGAGTGCAGAGAACATTGTATCAGCCTGTTCATATTTTTCGTTGCGCAGATTAATTAGGGCAATGTTATAATCTGCGTAAGCATTCATTGCAGAATCTTGAAGAAGACGGGCATTTTTCTCAGCATTGGTAAAATATCGTTGAGCTTCATTTAAGAATCCCTTGTTCAACAACCCTTTACCTGTATTCTGTTCAGCAAGAGCATAGTATCGTATTGTCGTATCTGGGAAAAGTATCAAAGATTTCAAATATGATTCTATAGATGATTCTTCTGAGTTAAGCTCAGAATACACGCATCCCTGGGAATACCAGGCCATTGCCGCACGGTATCTGCGGAGCCTGGATACATTCTTGTACGGTGTCCCGTAATATTCAGTGGCAGTCTTTATCAGGCTGTCTGATTCTATTTCCCTGTACAGCTTGTAGTCAAGCTGTGTCTTGAGGACGGCATACCACGCTTTCTGGCTCGCTCTTTGCGGTTCAGGGATGGAGCTGAGAAGAGTGTCGGCCTGTGCGGGACTGGTTTCCATGAGCTGTTCTATCCGTGTCAGCTCACGGTAGGTTGCCTCCCGGCAGGATGTGAGAAAGGCTATGGCCAGGACTGACAGATACAGGACTCTGCGGACTGTCTTGTGGTTGTGTATGAACATGTCTCTAATCAGGAAGGCACTATGTGTGACCGGTTTTTACAAAGATAATCTGTTTTGTTGATATTAACAGCTATATAAAACAGATTCTATATGTATCTTATGGCTTAGTTTCAGAAATCCGCATCCAGCACATACGGTGTGCCGGAAGCTGTTATTCCTACTCCGGTCACAGTGAAGTTGGTGCTGTAGGAGTTGTTGTAGAACTCCACGTGGGCGTTGCCTAAGGAATCCGTAATCACATTGGGGTCCCAGTAGAGGGTGCGGCGGTAATCCTTAGTTCCCTCGATGGGACCATCAGGATACTGAGGACTGTAGAACTGGACCGGATAGTCAAAACCTTGCAGTGTGGTTATCCGTTGACCTCTGTTCATTTTTTCCTTTTTGCTTTTCAGTTTATAGTCATCCTTCATCTTGATGTCAACCAGTATGTATTTCCTGTATGTCTGTGAATGGCCCC